>ERZ857629.239-NODE-239-length-83201-cov-5.475116_pt1 | contig 83201 bp, 64 predicted proteins | sample MGYA00519700_ERZ857629 | MGnify/ENA primary metagenome ERZ857629 (study PRJEB31778, sample SAMEA3449351) | human gut metagenome | biome: human gut; feature: human-associated habitat; material: faeces | place: United Kingdom | collected 2010/2012 ... | reverse complement strand
TGAAAATGCGAAACAGAGTTGAAAATGTTGTTGAATATTATGTTCTTTGCAACACGCTTAAAGATGTTGTTCGAACTGGTTGGCACTGCTGGCATGTTAAAAGAGAACGTCTTGAAAGCATTGCTGAACATATCTATGGTGTGCAAATGCTTGCAATTGCAATGTGGTCGGAATTTGGTTATGATGTTGATTTGAAAAAAGTTTTAACAATGCTTGCTGTTCATGAAACCGAAGAAATTTTCATTGGCGATTTGACTCCTTTTGAAATTACAAAAGCAGAGAAAAATAAACTTGGGCACAAGTCGGTTGAAAAGATGTTTGCAAAAGTTCTTGATGCCAAAGAAATTAAAGATTTGATTTTTGAGTTTGATGAAAGAAAAACCAAAGAAGCATATTTTGCATATCAGTGCGACAAACTCGAATGTGATTTGCAGTGCAAACTCTATGACGAGGAGGGTTGCGTTGACCTTTCGGGCCAAGAAGGAAATTATATTCTTGAAAACAAAGATGTTCGCCGGCTTCTTGACAAGGGTTTGAGTTGGTCGGAAATGTGGATTAGATACAATCAAAGAGTTCAAAACTATGACGACAATTTCATGGCTGTTTCAGAATATGCCTTTAATCATAAAATCAAAGAAAAGGGGAAAAAAGAATGAACACAAAAGAATATCTTGGAAAAATTGTAACCGTAAAAATGGATAGACCGCTTGGCTCAATTCATCCCAAGCATGGCTTTGTTTATCCTGTTAACTATGGCTATATTCCAAACACTGTTTCAGGTGACGGAGAAGAACTTGACGCCTATGTCCTTGGTGAACACAAACCACTCGACGAATTTACTGGAAGGGTGATCGCAATCATTCACCGCACCAATGATGATGACGACAAACTTGTTGTTATGGAAGATGGAAAAAACTATTCAGACGAGCAGATTCGTGCACTTACAGAGTTTCAAGAACAATATTTTGAAAGTGTGATTATAAGATAATATGATTGAATTATTTTGGCATGAAGCCCCAATTCCCAAAGATATGCATGTCAGCCAAGTGTATGGTGTTCCTTTCACATCAGACGGAAGAGTGCTGATGAAAGTTGACCATATAAATGGGAAAAGATATTTTTCTCTTGCGGGCGGAACGGTTGAAAAGTTTGATAAAAACCAAATTGCAACACTTTGCCGAGAGTTTAAAGAAGAAGTGAACACAACAATTTTTTCTCCGATTTATCTTGGTTATCAAGAGGTTCGTGGCGATGGTGACCGTGCACCATATGCACAAGTTCGCATGGCGTGCAGGGTTGATAAAATTGGTGAAAGATTGCCCGATACAGACAATGGAAAAACATATGAAAGAGTGTTGGTCGGCCCTGAAAAAGCAAAAGTTCTTCTTTCATGGGGAGATATTGGAAATCGCATTATTGAAAAAGCAACAGAAGTTGCAAAAAACGAATATAAAATCACTGTCAATGAAACAGACAACGAAGAATGGGTTTAGCATGATTAAAAAGGAAGGGGAAACCTTTCTTTTTTTTTGCTTAAAAATCTAAATATTTTTATTTTTTAAATAAAAAACACACAAATTTGCTGAACACTTGCAAAAACAAGTGAAAATGTGGTATCATTTTTTGCATAGGAGAATGCTATGTATAATTTTAAAGAAATTGAAGAAAAGTGGCAGAAAAAGTGGGAAAACGAGCCTGCTTTCAAAGCAGTTGATTTTGACAAGACAAGAGAAAAGTTCTATGTTCTTTATGAGTTCCCTAACGTGAGTGGAAAATCTCTTCACATGGGACATTTGAAGGGAACCGTTCCTGCTGATGCCCTTGCAAGATATAAACGTTTCAAAGGATATAACGTTTTGTTCCCAGTTGGTGGCGATGCGTTTGGTCTTCCTGCTGAAAACGCTGCAATCAAATATGGAACCAATCCAAAAGATTTTGTTAAAAATGGTTTCGAGGTTATCATAAACCAGTTCAAAAAACTTGGACTTTCTTTTGATTATAGCAGAAGTTTTTGCACAAGTGACCCAGAATATTATAAGTGGACACAATGGATTTTCTTGCAACTTTTGAAAAATGGCAAAGCATATAAACAAAAAGGAACCGTAAACTATTGCGAACATTGCCAAACTGTTTTGTCAAATGAAGACAGCCAAGGTGGAAAGTGTGACCGTTGTGGAAATGATGTTGTTCAAGTGAACCGAGATGTTTGGTTCTTGAAAATGAAAGAATATGCCAACAAACTTCTTGGAAATGTAGACCGCATTCAAATGGCAGACTATCTCAAAGAGGCTCAACGCAACTGGATTGGAAAAAGTGAAGGCGTTGAAGTTAAATTTGAAATTCAAGACGAAAACGCAAAACACGTTGGCGAAGTAAAGATTTTCACAACCTGCATTGAAACAATCTATGGCGTAACTTTTGTTTCGCTTGCACCAGAAAATGAACTTGTTGAAAAACTTGCTCCATACATCAAAAACATGAATGCGGTTCGTGAATATCAAAGAAAAACCGCTCTTCGCAGTGAGTTTGACCGAAAGAGCAATGTGAAAGATAAAACTGGCTGTTTGCTTGAAGGAATCAAAGCAATAAACCCTGTAAATGGCAACAGAGTTAGTCTTTATCTTGCAGATTTCGTTTTAAATGGCTATGGAACTGGCGCAGTTATGGCTGTTCCAACACATGACCAACGTGACTTTGAGTTTGCTGAAAAGTTCAACATTCCAATGATTCAAGTTATCGAGGGTGACGTTTCATCTTGTGCTGTTGAAAAAGCCGAATATCTTGCAAAGAACAGCAAAATGATGAACTCTGGCGAGTTTTCTGGCATGAACGTTAAAGATGCAAAACCAAAAATGGCAGACATGATTGTGAAAAACGGCTGGGGAACAAAAGTTGTGAACTATTCACTTAAAGATTGGCCTTTCAATCGTCAACGCTATTGGGGAGAACCATTCCCAGTTGTATTCTGTGATCATTGTGGAATTGTTCCTCTTGATGAAAAAGATTTGCCTTTGCGCCTTCCTGAAACAAACGACTATATGCCAAACGCAAATGGTGACAGCCCTCTTTCAAAAATTGATAGTTTTGTTCACACAAAATGTCCAAAGTGCGGAAGAGATGCACGCCGTGAAACCGACACAATGCCAAACTGGGCTGGTTCAAGTTGGTATTGGCTTCGTTTCTGTGATCCACACAACGACAAAGCTTTGGCAGACTTTGACAAACTCAAATATTGGGGCAGTGTAGATGTTTACACCGGCGGAACCGAACATATCACAAGACATGTTCTTTATGCGTTCTTCTGGCAAAACTTCCTTTATGACATTGGCGTTGTTCCAACTCGTGACCCATTCATCAGAAAAATGGGAAGTGGCCTTATTTTGGATAGTGAAGGAAAGAAGATGAGTAAATCTTCAATCAATGGCGTTTCTCCACAAGAGGTTATCGACAAATATGGTGTTGATGTTGCAAGAATGCACCTTCACTTCTTGGCTGGCTATGAAGACAGTTGCATGTGGACATACAATGGAATTGACGGAATTGTAAATTTCCTTGACAAAGTTTGGAAACTTCAAGACATTGTGAAAGCAGGGGGCGTTTCAAAAGAACATGAAGTTGAACTTAATGCTCTTATAAAGAAAGTTTCTCAGGACTACGAGAATTTGAAACTTAACACCGCAACTGCTGCATGCATGACATTTATAAAGAAAATCAGAGAAGATGGCTTCATTACAAAAGATGAACTTAAAGCCTTCTTGATTGTTTTAAACCCACTTGCACCACATGTTACAAGTGAAGTGTTTGAAAGAGTGTTTGGAAAAAATATTCTTTCAGAAAAGTGGCCAGAATTTGATGAAAGAAAAACCACTCGTGACGAGATTGAAATCCCTGTTCAAGTGAACGGAAAACTTCGCACAACAATTATGGTTTCAAAAACAATTTCTCAAACCGACATTGTTGAAAAAATCATGGCAGAAAATAAACTTGCAATTGATTTTAAAGCAGTGAAAAAGACAATCTATGTTCCAGGCAGAATTGTGAATTTTATTGTTTAACTAAACATATAAAGCAAATGAAAAAGCACTCACAAATGTGGGTGCTTTTTCAAAGAGAAAAACAATGAAAAATGAGTGGGGAACTAGCCTTTAAGGTTAATGATTGTTGTTGCAAGGCTCAAATACATTGCAAACAACAACCAAAGCGTATATGCGGTAAAAATAATGCCAGAAGCAAGGTTTGCTTTATAATAGCGATAGGTTACAATAATGGCGGTGATAAGTACAAATGCAAGCCAAACTGTTGCAAAAATCATCATGTTAAGTCTGAAAAAGAACATGCTCCAAAACAGGTTGAAGAATAAATGAATGCCATAAAACACAAGGTCGGTTATGCGTTGTTTTTTGTCTTTAACAGAGAAATATGCTAAATAGGCAGCAATGCCAATTGCAATGTAAAAGATGCTCCACATAACTGGAAACAACCAATCTGGTGGATAGGCAGGTGGCTTTTCAAGCCCATCTTGCATTCGTCCACCAAGAAGCGCAGCAAGCCCACCAACAACCAAAGTTGAACCAATCAAAATGATAGCACCAACGGCGTGGCGCACTTTGTCATTTTTGGTTTTTGGTTTGCTAATTTGAGTGTTGTTACTTTTTGATTGTTCTTTTTTCTCGTTTTTTTGAGAAGCATTATTTTGTGTTTCGCTTTCTGTTTTTCTTTGATTGTCTTGATTTTTGTTTTTAATCTCGCCGAGTTTTACAGTTTCTTTGTTTGTTTCTGTGTTGGTTTCAGTTTTAACATTTGCTTTTTCCGAGGCGCTTTTGTTTGCAATTCCTTTTTGCGATGCAATGTTTTTGTTTCTTTTATTTTGATAATTTTGATATGATTTGTTTGCCATTTTTCATCTCCAAAAATCATTATAACCAACCAAAAGAAAAATATACAAAAAAAAGAAAAACCGCAAAATTGCGGTTTTAAAAGTGAAAAATAGTGTGCAAAATGCCATTTTTAGTTAAATTCTTCAATATTTGTTCTTTCAAACAATGCATCAAGTGCTTTCTTGGTGTCTTTTTTGTGTGCAATAATATCGGCAACTGTTTGGGTGATTGGAAGTTCAACATCATACTGTTTTGCCATTTTTAAAAGTGCATATGAGGTTTGTACGCCTTCGGCAAGTTTGTCGAAATATTCATGTTTAACAAACTTTTCACCAAACATGCGATTGTGTGAATGCAAAGAGAAAAGTGTTGCTTCATAGTCCCCAAGGTGGCAAAGCCCATAGGCTGAAAGTTCGTTTCCGCCAGCAGCACGAATAAGTCTTGCAATTTCTCTTGTGCCACGAGCCATAAGTGCACCTTTAAGTGAAGTCATGTTTTCGCCGTCAAGCATTCCGGCGGCAATGCCCATAACATTTTTTGCAGCAGCACCAATTTCGGTTCCAATCATGTCATGTCCTTGATAGTAACGAATAAGAGGTGAACGAAGGTCTTTTGCAAACTTTTCGCTGAGGTCTGGATTATAAGAGTCAATAATCATCATGCTTGGAACACCGCGCACGAAGTCTTGAATGTGTCCTGGGCCAACCCAAACGGCAATGTTATTTTTGTCAACGCCACTTTCAATCATGACTTGTGAAAGGCGCTTTCCAGTTGTCTCTTCAATTCCTTTCATGCAAAGAATATATTTTTTGTTTTTGTATCCGTCAATTTTGCTTACATTTTCCATAAGCGAGCGAAGGTTTTGTGCGCTAATAGAAATGATAATGTTGTCGTTTTTGTTCACGGCTTCTTCAAGATTGTTTGTTGTTACAATAGAGTCGGGAAAGGTTACATAGTTGTTCACTCTTGTTGCAAAAAAGTTTACAACATATGGGTCGGTTGCAAGACCCCAAGAAGTAACTTTGTGTCCAAATTTGTCAAGATACCAGGCAATGCAACTGCCCCATCTACCACAACCTAAAACTGTATAATTCATGTGTTTTCTCCTTTAATATATAAAATTGTAACATAGTTTCGGCGAGTAAGTAAAATGATTTTTGAAATTAGGTTTGACATTAAACAAAGTTTATTGTATAGTTATAAAAGAAATATAAACAAAAGTGAGAAAAATAAATGATACTTGTAAATAATGTACGACTTCAATTTGGTGGCAGAGTGCTTTTTGATGAAGTAAACTTGAAGTTCACAAAGGGCAATTGCTATGGAATTATTGGTGCAAATGGTGCTGGAAAGTCAACATTTCTGAAACTTTTGTCGGGCGAAATTGAACCATCTTCTGGTGAAGTTTTGATAAGCAAAGGTGAAAGAATGAGCGTTTTGAGCCAGAACCAAAATGCCTATGATAACTATACCGTTCTTGACACTGTAATGCATGGTCATGAAAGACTTATGCAAATCATGAAAGAGAAAGATGAACTTTATGCAAAACCAGATTTCAGCGAAGCCGACGGAATCCGTGCAGGTGAACTTGAAAACGAGTTCATGGAACTCAATGGTTGGGAAGCAGAGGGCGAGGCTCAAACTCTTCTTCAAGACCTTGGAATTTCAACCGACTTTTTCGGTGTTTTAATGAAAGATATGGAGCCAAAAGCAAAAGTCAAAGTTCTTTTGGCAAAAGCACTTTTCATGAATCCAGACATCTTAATTTTGGACGAACCAACAAATAACCTTGACGCAATGACAGTAAACTGGCTTGAAAACTTCCTTCTTGATTTCCCAAACACTGTTATTGTTGTTTCTCACAACCGTTATTTCTTGAACAAAATTTGCACACACATTTGCGATGTAGACTATGGCAAAATTAACATGTATCTTGGAAACTATGATTTCTGGTATGAAACATCACAACTTCTTGCTCGTCAAGCAAAAGAACAAAACAAAAAGGCAGAGCAAAGAGCAAAAGAACTTCAAGATTTCATTGCGCGTTTCTCTGCAAATGCTTCAAAAAGCAAGCAGGCAACCAGCCGTAAGAAAGAACTTGAACGTCTTGAATTTGTAGACATTAAACCATCTTCAAGAAAATATCCATATATCGACTTCCGTCCAGCACGCGAGGTTGGAAACGAAGTTTTGAAAGTTGAAAAACTCACAAAGAAAGGATTTTTCGAAAATGTGTCTTTCACTGTAAACAAGCAAGATAAAATTGCTTTCCTTTGCGACAAGGCAAACGTTATCACAATGCTTTTCAAAATCCTAGTTGGAGAAGAACAACCAGACGGTGGAACAGTGAAATGGGGTGCAACAACATCGGTTTCATATCTTCCAGAAAACAATGAAGAATATTTCAAAGATTGCGACTTGTCTCTTGTTGACTGGCTTGCTCAATATTCAACCGAAAAAGATGAAACTTTCGTTCGTTCTTGGCTTGGAAGAATGCTCTTTACTGGTGAAGAAGGAATGAAAAAAGCAAAAGTTTTGTCTGGTGGCGAAAAAGTTCGTTGCATGCTTGCGCGTGCAATGCTCAAAGCCGGAAATGTTCTCATTTTGGATGAGCCAACAAACCACCTTGATCTTGAAAGCATCACTGCACTCAACAAAGGAATGATAAACTATCGTTCACCAATGCTTTTCACCTCGCAAGACCATGAAATTTTGCAAACTGTTGCAAACCGAATCATTGTTATTGATGGCACAAAAGTATACGACAAAGAAACAACCTATGATGATTATCTTGGAATAAAATAAAGCAAAGAAAAAGCCACTTGAACGTGGCTTTTTTATTTTGAAAAAATAATATTTTAAAAGAGTGTGAGAAATTTTAATAAACTCTAAATGAAATGCTTTATCTATTGCATTTCGCAATTGCTTTTATATTCGTCAATAAAACTTAATGCTTTTGAATAATCTATATTTTTATATGCTTTTGCTTTGTTGATTGCACCATTAAATCCGATAAATTCTTTTATGTTTGAAAAATATTTATCCGAAAATTCTTGTTCCATTTCTAATGTAACTTTGCAGAACAATTTTGCTTTTTCACTTCCAACTGACATTTTTAAATAATCACGTATTTCTTCAAAAGAGTTTAAAAATGCCATTTGCGTCAAGACGTCTGAACCGAGAATTTGTTCCATCGTGATAACCATTTTAATTTCTTTTGGATATCCGCATCCGCTGGTTTGAAATCCATTTTCTTTTGCAACAATCCGGGTTAAATATTCGTTTAATCCTTCTTTAAATGCTCCAATTCTGCGAACGTTGCTTCCTCCGCTCCCACAAAAGTGCATGGTTTCGTGCAATAATAAATCGTTGAAATAGGTTAGAATGTCTGCCTTAATTAAAATCAAATGATTGATATAATCTTCAAAAGTGTTGTCATTTTCAATCAAAGTTTTTTCGGTATAATTTTTGTGATTTTTATCTGTTCCGGCGTTTGGAAATTTGCTTATAATATCAAAGGCGTTGGTTGCGCCAATCGGCAAAGTGATCTTGGATTGATTTGCCCAAGCAGAAACATTTCCACTATAATCAAAGGCAATAATTTCTTCATAGTTTTTTATGTTTTCCAATCTGCTTTTTGTGCTTTCACTCATAAACTCGCCAAATTTCGCTGTGATTGCGGGAATATATATTGATAATTTTTCTGCAATTTTTTGTCTGATTTCAGTTTCTTTTTCAAGATTCATAATGGATTCCTCACGCCGTATTTATAATTAAATAGTATCATAATTCAAATTTTAAAGTCAAGAGCATGTTATAAGTAAGGCATAGCAGAAATTGCATGATGTTTGCGGTTAAATATTAGTTGAATGTAATTTGATTTTGTATATGAGTATATAGGATAATTTGGTTTTAGGATTGTATGTTTTAAATCATAAATAATAAACTCTTGGATTAGGATAGAGGATAAAAATTTATTTTAATTTTTCCTGTGTCGCGCGATTGAAAAAGAAAAGAAGAATGGGACATAATACAATTGATTTAGATTAAAATAAAAGTAAAAAAAATTATAAAACTATTGCAAAAAGAATGATTATGCCGTATAATATATTTGTTCGTGCAAAATGAACAAAGGCAAATTTGAAAATATCTTAAAATTTTTCAAATTTTGTTGACAAGTTGAATGATAATAGTGTATATTTAACAAGTCAACTCGCAAGAATGGTTGTCGGGGTGTAGCGCAGTTTGGTAGCGCACGTGGTTTGGGTCCATGGGGCCGGGAGTTCGAGTCTCTCCACCCCGACCAATAATTTAAGTCTTGATAAGGGCCTTTAGCTCAGTTGGTTAGAGCAACCGGCTCATAACCGGTCGGTCCTAGGTTCAAGTCCTAGAAGGCCCACCATTTATAAAAGAAATTCATATTTATGGCTCGGTAGCTCAGTTGGTTAGAGCGCAAGCCTGTCACGCTTGAGGTCGAGGGTTCGAGCCCCTTCCGAGTCGCCACATTCTTTTATAAATGTCCTTCAGGACAAACCAATATAAAATTGAAGCAATTCAATTTATATGCCTCGGTAGCTCAGTCGGTAGAGCAAGGGACTGAAAATCCCTGTGTCGGCGGTTCGATTCCGCCCTGAGGCACCAATTTTTTTAAAAAAATTGAACAACTTAATACTTTAATATGCTGGTGTGGCTCAATGGTAGAGCATCTGACTTGTAATCAGACGGTTGTTGGTTCGATTCCGACCACCAGCTCCATTTTTTATGGGAAGTTTGCAGAGCGGCCAAATGCAACGGACTGTAAATCCGTCGACTTCGTCTTCGGTGGTTCGAATCCACCACTTCCCACCAAAAAAATAATAGACCAGACTGATGTTTGGTCTATTTTTTTTGATGCAAATGGTATGGCTTCAAATTTTTTTTTGATGCAAATGGTATGGCTTCAACCCACCGGTCGGTGAGTTCGGGCTGTCGCCCCAGACCGCAACAAGTTGCTCCCAAGCGCAATGCAAAAAGTGTTATCAACACTTTTTTATTTTTTTTGCGCCCCACAACTTCCCACCAAAAAGAAGAATAAATGCAAGTTTGTTCTTTTTTTACTTCTCCACTAATCATTAAATATAATGATATAAGAGATAGAGTGGTGGAGATTAAAACCACTGGTCGGTGAGGTGGAGTATTTCGCCTTTCTGTTGAGCCTCGTCAAAACATTTCTTCATTAAAAACAAGTTTTGCAGAGCCAAAATTGCGCATTTATCAGAAATGTTTTTCCTCTTCCCACAAGATTTTGTTCCAAACTTTTGTGTGGACCCCAAATAGTGCACACCTTCATAAACCTTTTTGGCTAAAACTCTAAAATAAAAACCCTAAAACTCAAAAATTTTCATGAACTTACTACTTTACGTTTCTGAATTTGTAGATAAAATGTGGTTTTTAATTTACAGTTGTTATAAATTTTAATATTTGCTTTTATATAAAAAATATATTGATTTATCTTGTCTTTTTTGTGCTTCTTAATATTTTTTTTGAATGCAGTGTATCAATCTTTGTAAATATAATTTTAAAAGATAAATAAAAAAATCATTATCAACGGATTTACAGTCCGTTGTTTTTTTTTGTGTGAAATTTCTATTTATTTTATATTTCGGCAAAAGGGTACAAATTGTAGCAGTTTTCTTTGCAGGAAAGAGAGCAAGAAAATGGTAACATTGTTTCAGGAGGAAAAGGCATGGAGATTAACTATTCATTGCATGACGGGTCGATTTGTGCGTCGTTGTCGGGTGAACTTGATGAATATTCGGCTGAATATGTTCGGCTAAGTTTAGATACTCTTTTGAAAGACCCTGGGGTTGAGGGAGAGCATAGACTTGTTTTGGATTTTTCAAGTGTGTCGTTCATGGATAGCACTGGGATTGGTGTGCTTCTTGGGCGCTATAACAAATTTATAAAAAAAGACATTGCGCTTTTTATTAAAAATCCACAAAGACATGTGGACAGAATTTTGAAAATGACTGGCATATATGAACTTATGCCAAAGGTGTCATAGGGGGGAATATGGAATTGAAATCAGAATTTGACAATAAATTTAGTTTAGTTTTGGACGGGAAACTTGTAAATGAGGGGTTTGCACGAAGCATGGTTGCTGCGTTTTGTGTGCCACTGAACCCGTCGGTGTCCGAAATAAACGATATTAAAACTGCCGTAAGCGAAGCAGTGACAAATTGCATTGTTCATGGCTATGCGGGTACAACTGGAAACATAGATATTTTTGTTGGAATTCGCAAAAATGTGATTTATATCAAAATTCGTGATTATGGTGTTGGTATAGCAGATATTGAAAAAGCAAAACAACCATTTTTCACAACGCGTTCACGCGAAGAGCGTTCAGGAATGGGTTTCACTTTGATGGAATCGTTCATGGACACTATGAATGTTTACAACAACCTTGATGGCGGTGTAACGGTTGAACTTTCAAAAGAAATAAGACAATAGGGTGGTGGAAATGGAAGAGTTTGTGCCACTTTCGCAAGAGGAAACACTCCTTTTTGTGAAGAATGCAAAAATGGGTGATGTTGATGCAAAGGATAAACTTATTCAAGGAAACTTTCCGCTTATAAAATCAATTGTAAAAAACTATCAAAACAAGGGTGTAGACTATGAAGACCTTTATCAAATTGGTTGTGTTGGTTTCTTGAAAGCAATAAACAATTTTGATGAAAAGTTTGATGTGAAATTTTCAACCTATGCAGTGCCAATGATTGCTGGTGAAATCAAACGCTTTTTGCGTGATGATGGAAACATAAAAGTGAGCAGGGCGATCAAAACTTTGTGGCTGAAAATCAAAAGTTATATTGATGTTTATGAAAAGTTGCATAATGAATCTCCAACAATTGAAGAGATTGCAACTGCACTTGAAGTTACACCAGAAGAGGTTGTATATGCCTCGGATGCGTCAAAACAAATTATAAGTCTTGATGCTCAAATTGATGAAAATTCATCAAACTCGCAGTCGGTTTTGGACAGAGTTATAGAAGATGATCAAAACGAACTTTTGCTTGATAAATTGCTTTTGAAAAATGCAATTGCAACGCTTCCAGAAAGAGAAAAGAAGATTGTTCTTTTGCGTTATTATCGTGGAAAAACCCAAAGTGAAGTTGCGCTGATGCTTGGGGTTTCGCAAGTTCAAATTTCAAGGATAGAAACAAAAATTATTGAAAAACTAAAAAATAAAATAAAATAAAAAAATCGCAAAAATGCGATTTTATATTTATAATATTGCATCAAAACGCCAAATATGGGATATTTTGTGCTTTTTCAATGTTTGCTGGCTTATCTAAAATTGGAGGCGATGCTTGCTTGGTGTTCATTGTTTTAAGTCTGCTGTGACGGTTGTTTTTATCTTCAAGAAACATTTTTGAAATCTTGTTTGTTTTTAGTTTTTCGTCAAATTTGTTTTTGGTTTCTCTGATTTCTTTTTGTTCTTCACGAATCTTTTCGTTCAAATTATTGTCAAGTTTCTTTATGTTTTTTTTCTTGTCGTTGTTGTCTTTCTTGGTTTCAGAAACTTCGCTTTTATAAGATGTGATTTGGTCGTTTCTTGTTTCAGATTTTATTTCATTTTCTTGACTAATTTTTTCTGTTTTAATGTTGTTTTGTTCGTTTGAAAATGTTTGATTTAGAGCGACTGCTTTTTGATTTTTGTTTGTCCAATTTTGGTTTAAACCGTTGTCACAGCAATTGTCTTTATTGCAATTTGAAATGCATTTTTCATTGCCACATTCATTGCTTTGGTTCTTTATAGATGTGTTGTTGTTTTGATTTGTAAGACTGGTTGTTTTGGTGTTGTTGGGTGATGATTGGTATGGTAAATTGCAGATTGATTGCTCATTATTTGTTGTTGCAATATTGTTGTTTTCTGGTAGATTGCTTGTTTTACTATCCATGTTGTGCATGTTATTGATTGTTTCATTTGTTTTATTATTGTTGTTGTTGTTTGCTTGAATGGCGTTTTGTTTGTTAATGATGGGGGTTGGTATAGTGATATTATTGTTTTGTTCAGGGATATTTATATTTTCAGTTGTGTTGTTTTCGGTTTCAAAACCGTGGTAAGGGTATGACATAATGTGTCTGTTGTGCGGGTTGAAACGAGGAGGAATATATCCATAATTATTTAATGATTCATTATTATAATCTTGATTTTCAATACTGATTGGTCGATTATAATTTATAGAATCATTAGAAATATTGTTTTGTGCTTCATTATTTATTGAGGTGTTGTTTTGGTTGTTGAATTTGTCTAGCATATAAGATTCAGAAGAATTTTTCTTGCTTCCTTTCAAAATTTGGAAAATGGATTCAAGTGCTGAAATTGAACTTTCAAGTTTTGTGATACGTGTTGAAATTGCTTCGTTTGTTCTGATGATATAGGCGTTAACAAGGGCTGACGACTGGTCGTTTTGCAATATTTCTTTTGCTTGGTCAATTTGGTTTGTGACAATGCCTCGGTGTTGGTTGAAGTATGCGGTGTTGTCTTTGATAATATTCATATATGCGTTCACAGCATTTCTGTTTGGATTTACAATTGAAATGTTTCCTTTATAAAGGTCGTTCACATAAAGTAAAAGGTTTGAGCGTTTATTGATAAGTGATGTTATAAGATTTTGGAGTTCTTTGTTGTTTTCTGAAATTTTATCAGTTGAAAAAGTAACGAGACGGATGGTCTCGTTTTTATTTTGTGTATCATCTGATTGTGCGCTATCGTTTACAATATTTTGTTGATTGTAGTTATAAACATTTTGTCTAGTTTGATTATTTGCATATGTGTTATTAAACTTATTTTGGTCACCACCGTAGGTGTTATAAATCTGATTTTCATATGCTTTTCTGATTGGAATAGTGCCAAATTCATTTCTGAAATTTGGGTGTCCGCTCATATTTTCTGAAAGTTTATAATTTTGAATATTTCGCTCAAATTGTTGGTTTGCATCAATATTTGCATTATTATCACAGCAATTTGCGTTTTTCTGTGTGTTACTATCATTATTGTTTACAATATTATTTGTCTGTTCTTGCGTGTCTAAAACTGAAAGACTTTCAAGTTGAGAAGAATCGACAAAATCAAGATTTGTGACCGAATAAATAAGATTTGTTATGGTATTGTCTAGGTTTTTGGCAAGTGTTTTGTCTGCATTTGAACAGCCTGCAAGTGTGAAAACTGCAAACACTAGAATTGATAATATAGAAATTTTGAATGTTTTTTTCATTGTGAACTCCTTGTTTGTTTCATATATAGTATTTGATTGGTTGCAAAAAATATTTACAAAATGAATAAAATACATCAAAATTGCAACAATTAGTTTTGTAAATTGCGATTTTAATTTTGGAGAATATTTATGAATAAAATTTTACGAAACAAACAATATGTTGAATATGTCGAGCAAAAGTCGCCGAAGGCTGGGTGGTTCAGTTCGCTCGGTCATGCTTTTATCATGGGCGCAACAATATGTTGTCTTGGTCAAATGTTTTCAGATGTGATTCGGTCGTTTTATCCAATGATGGATTTGGTGACTGCTGGTGCATGGGTGAACATTATTATTATTGCTCTTACAATTATGCTTACAGCCTTTGGTTGTTTTGACCGATTGGGTAAATATGGAGGTGCGGGAACCTTTATTCCAATTTCAGGATTTGCAAACTCAATTGCTTCGTGTGCGATTGAATATAAAAAGGAGGGTCTTGTTTTTGGTGTTGGAGCAAAAATGTTTTATGTTGCGGGTCCTGTTCTTGTGAATGGTGTTGCATATTCGCTTATTGTTGGACTTGTATATTTTATTATTGGTTTGTTTTAGGGGGAGAAAATGAAAAAGATTGGAAATCAAACCTATGAACTTGAAATGAATGTTTCGCTTGTCAAGGGGGTGAGTCTTGTTGGAAGAAAAGAAGGAGAAGGGCCTCTTTCGGATTATTTTGATTTTATTGAAAAAGATGACAAGATGGGTGAAAAGACTTTTGAGAAGGGTGAAAGAAAAATGTTTTTCAAAACCATTTCAGAGTGCATTAAAAAGTCGGGTCTTAAAAAAGACGAGATAGACCTTTATGTTGGTGGTGATCTTATGAACCAACTTGTTTCTTCAAACTATACTGCAAGCGAACTTGAAATTCCTTTTCTTGGACTTTATAATGCTTGTGCCACCATGGCTGAAAGTTATATTATTGGCTCAACATTTCTTGAAACTGGTGGGCTTAAAAATGTGATTTGTGCAACCGGAAGCCACTTTTCAACCGCGGAAAGACAATATCGTTATCCGCTTGAATTTGGAAACCAACGGCAATCATATGCACAGTGGACAGTTACTGGTGTTGGTGCGACAGTGTTGTCAACCGAAACAAAAAGCAATGTTCATGCAAAACGGTTCACGATTGGAAAGGTTACTGACTATGGAATTTGTGACATTGCAAATATGGGTGCAGCGATGGCACCTGCGGCAATGGAAACATTGACAGCGTTTTTTGAAGACACAAAAACAACTGAAAAAGATTATGACCTTATTGCAACGGGCGACCTTGGAAAACTTGGTTCGGATATTTTTAAAGATTTGATGCTTAAAAAAGGTTTTGATATGGAAAGCAACTATATTGATTGTGGACACATGATTTATAACATTGACCAAGGAACCATTCAAGGTGGAAGTGGTGCGGGGTGCAGTGCGTGTGTTTTTAACTCATATATTTTGCAAAAACTTGAAAAGGGAGAGTTTAAAAAAGTATTGCTGATTTCTACTGGTGCGCTTATGAGCACAACAACAAACCAACAAGGGGATACAATTCCGTGCATTGCACATCTTGTTGAAATGGAGGGAAAGAAATGATTGCTTCGCTTTTAATGTATCTTAAAGTGATTTTGGTTGGTGGTGCAATTTGCACTTTTGCTGAATTGATTGTGATTCGCACAAAAATCACGCCCGCAAGAATTCTTGTTATCTTTTTGATGGTTGGTGCAATTCTTGGTGGTTTTGGACTTTATAACTATGTTGTGGAATGGGCAGGCGCAGGGGCAACTGTTCCTATTCTTGGATTTGGAAACACGCTTGCAAATGGTGCAATTGTTGCGGTTAAAACTGACGGATTTTTTGGTGCACTTTCGGGTGGTCTTATTGCTGCGTCAAGCGGTGTTGCTGTGTCTATTGGGCTTAGTTATTTGGTTTCATTTTTCGTTAGTTCGAAAACTAAAAAAGACTAATATTTTGAACTTTTTGGTCATATAATTGACTGTGAAAAATGAAAATAATTTTGCAATAAAAACAATAAATATTCACAAAAAACGCAAAACTGTGTGCATTTTTACAATTATATTTGCAATATTTGCGTTTTTTATTCTGTATATTAAATTTCTTGTAACCCCACTTATGGTTGACATTAGCACTTCGCAAATAAAAGTTTATGGCGCAAAATCAATGAACTATGCAATCACCGAAACAATGAATCAAAACATCTCATATGACGACTTGATTTCTATTGTAACAGACAGTTCCGGAAAGATTGGAATGATACAAGCAAACACTGTGAAAATCAATAATGTTTCAATGATGATTGAAAGAATCACTCTTGCACATTTGCTTGATTCTTCAAGAAATCCAATTTCGATTCCTCTTGGTGCGTTCTCTGGAATTTCTATTTTTTCAGGTATGGGGCCTCCGGTGAAAATTGATATTTACCCATATGGTGAAGTGACTTGCAGGTTTTTGTCGCAGTTTATTAGCGCAGGAATCAACCAAACTCAACATAAAATTTATGTTGACATAAAGGCAAAAGTGAATGTTGTTTTGCCGTTCAAAACGCTCACCATTCCAATGGAAAATGAAGTGCTTGTTTGCGAAAGTGTTATCATTGGAGAGATTCCTGAAACCTATCTTCGTTCGAACACTCTTTCAGATATGGTTGATTTGATTCCATAGTGCTATAAAACATGCCTTATTGAAAAATAGGGCATTTTTATTTTTATATTTCTCACAAATTTTTTTCAGATTTTTTGCAGGTTTTTTTTGATATAAATATATTTTGATTTCAATTTCTTTTATACTTTTGATTTTTTATTGTCGCTCTGCTTATATATTTAAAGTACACTATTTTATTTTTATCTTGACTTTTGTGGCAAATTTTACTATCCTTTAAAAGGAAGTGAAACATGGAAAGAATTTTTTATCTTGACAATGCAGCAACAACAAAAATGTTTGACGAAGTGAAAGAGCGTGCAAGCAAATTTTTGTGCGAGGATTTTTTCAATCCATCTGCGGTTTATAAGCAATCGGTTGACGTTAAAAGAGAAGTGGAAAACGCAAGAGGTTTTTTGCTTGATTGTCTTGGTGCGTCACATGATGACAAGTTGATTTTCACAGGAAGTGCAACCGAGGCGAACAACACTGTGATTTTTTCGCAAAGAAATTTTGCTGGAAAAAGGTATTTGTTTGGAGCGGGAGAGCACCCATCAGTTAAAGAGTGCGCAAAGCAACTTGAAATGAGAGGGTATAAAGTTGAGTTCATTCCTCTTGACAAAAGTGGAAGAGTTGATGAAGAGAAGTTCAAGCAAATGCTTGGAAGCGATGTTGCGTTTGTTTCTGTTCAACATGTTTCAAACGAAACTGGCGCGGTGAACAACATTAAAAAACTTGTGACACTTGCAAAAAGAGCAAACAAAGATGTGAAGTTTCACAGCGACGGCGTTCAAGCCTTTATGAAATTTCCAATTGATGTGACCGACCTTGGTGTTGACTATTATACAATTTCTGCCCACAAGATTGGTGGAATGAAAGGCGTTGGTGCTCTCTATGTTAAAAAAGGAACAAAAGTGAACACTCTCATTTTTGGCGGTGGGCAAGAAAATGGACTTCGTTCAGGAACCGAAAATGTTTTTGGAATTGCAAGTTTTGCCTATGCTGCTGAAAAAATGAGAAAAGAGCAAAAGCAAAATTTTGAAAAAGTTAAAAAAATGCGTGAAGAATTGCTTTTGGCTTTCAAAGAAAATGGAATTGAATATGTGATTCATGGCGAAAGTGGAGTTCCACACACAATGAACATTATGCTTGAAAAAAGTATTCGAGGGGAAACTCTTGTTCATGCTCTTGAAAAGCGCGGAGTTTTGCTTTCGACGGGTTCGGCATGTTCAGCAACAAAACATTTTAACAGCACGCTAGAAGCAATGGGTGTTCAAAACTCTGAAATTTTGGCAAGTGTTAGAATTTCCATCAGTCCATATATGGATTTTGATGCAAAACTTATTGCAAAAATTGTTAAAGAAGAAATAGACAAACTTAAAGGATAGATAAATGGAAAAACTTATTTTGATTAGATATGGCGAAATTTTCTTGAAAGGCAAAAATCGTTGCTTTTTTGAAAATTTGCTTAAAAGTAACATTAAAAATGCAATTGCAGACTTTGGTGCCGAGGTTTATAAAATCCCTGGCAGAATGGTTGTTTCTGGATATAGAGAAGAAGATGAAAAGAGAATTGAAACTCTTCTTCTTGACCAAGCGGGAATCTATTCGATTTCTCCTGCGGTTATGATTGAAACCGACAATGAAAAAATTATTAAAGAAGCAATAAATCTTGTGAGCGCGGAAGTTGGAACTTTCAAGGTTACAACAAACCGTGCTGATAAAAGTTTTTCTCCAAATTCAATGGAGTTCAGTCGAATTGTTGGTGGAAGAATTTTGGAAAAGAATCATGATTTGACTGTTGACGTGAACCATCCAGAAATGCTTGTTTCAATTGATATTCGCGAAAACGGCAAAACAATGATTTTCACAAAAACTTTAATGGGAATTGGCGGAATGCCAGTTTCATCTGCAGGAAAAGGACTTTTGCTTTTGTCTGGTGGAATTGACAGCCCTGTTGCTGGTTATATGATGGCAAAACGTGGAACAAAACTTTATGCACTTCATTTTCATAGTTTTCCATATACAAGCGAACTTGCAAGACTTAAAGTTGAAGAACTCGCTTCAAAAATTGCAAGATACAATGCTGGCGACCTTGAAATTTATATGTGCTCTATGACACATATGCAAGAGGCAATCAATAAGTTTGCAAACGAAGCATATAACATTACACTTTTGCGAAGAGCAATGTTTACAATTGCTGAAAGACTTTGCAAAGAGAAAGGATTTCAAATGATTATCACTGGTGAAAGTTTGGGGCAGGTTGCAAGCCAAACAATTGAAAGCATGAGTGTTGTTGGCTCGGTTGTAAAAGACATTCAAATCATGCGTCCGCTTGTTGCGTTTGACAAACAGGACACAATTGACATTGCAAGAAAAATTAACACTTTTGATATTTCGATAAAGCCATATGAAGACTGTTGTACAGTGTTTGTTCCAGACAATCCAGTAACTCGTCCAAAGAAAGCAAATGTTGAAAGAGAAGAAGCAAAATTTGACTTTGCAAAAATTGTTGACGAGGCATATTCAACAATTGAAAAAGTTGTGATTCGTGCAAGATAAAAATTGATAAAAACAGAAAAAAGACCGCAATCTGCGGTCTTTTTGTATTGTTTTTCACTTCTATTTAAAGATTTTTGCGTTTTTTATTGCAAGAAGTTTTGCTTGTTTGTTTTTGTTTTGCTTGATGAGATATTCATATCTTTCAGCGCAAAGTTCTGCAATTTGTGCCCAAGATTTATAAAGGTCTTCAAACGCCTTTTCGCCAATTTTGTTTACATATTCAGGGTTGTCAATAAGGTTTATGATTCGGTCTGCAAACTGGTCAAGGTCGGCAGGGGCAGTGAACCCGTTCACGTCGTTTGTTACAGAAGCGCTTGTAACTGAACCTTCAATAAAAATTGTTGGAGTTTTGAAAGTTGCGGCTTCAATTTGAACAAGTGCGCTCATGTCGTAAAGAGAAGGGAAGAGGAAAAGGTTTGAACGAGCATAGATGCAAGCAAGTTCTTCGCGGTCGGAAATTCTTCCTGTGAAAATCACATCATTTTCAAGTCCAAGTTTCTTTACTTTTGTTTTTAGAGTTGCTTCGTCGGGACCATTTCCAACAAAGAACATTTTAAAGTTTCGGTTTGCGTCTTTTGCTTTTTTGAGAGCATCAACCATATAGAACACATTTTTTTGTTCGACAAGTCGTCCAACAAAAAGCATTACAAATTGATTTTTGTCAAGGTGATATTTTTCGTTTGCTCTATTTTTGAGTTCTTCAAGATTGTTTGGAACAACATAGTCGGTTCCGTTTGGAATAAGGTGAAATTTGCCTTTATATCCATAACTTTCCAAAACGCCTTTGGTTTGCTCGTTCATTGTCCAAACCTCTTGGCTTTTGTTGAACACTTTCACAATTTGTTTTAACATATAGTTTGTCATGGCTTCGCTGTTTGTATATTTCATGAAGTCTTTTTTAAACTGGCTGTGCATTGTCATTACAAATGGAACTTTTTTCTTTTTTGCAAGTTTTGCTGCATAGGCTCCCATATTGAATGGGCTGTGAGAATGCACAACATCAATGCGAAGTTTTTTCATTGCTTGAGCAAGGAAACCATCAACTTCTGGGAAGGCAAGGTCATAGTTCACAAACTTGAAATATAAACTTGAAACGCCAATCACAAGATAGTTTTTCTTTATCACAATGTTTTTGTGCTTTGGAATAACAACAACAATGTTATAGCGGTCGTTTAAAAGGCTTGCATAGTTATCGAGCACTTTGATAACCCCGTCAATGATAGGATAGAATGTGTCGCAAAAATATACAATTGTATGTTTTCCGTTGTTGTTGAACTCTTCAATTTTGTTCATTATATAATCACGATATTTTTTGTTTTGCAAATTTTCTTTGTCTTTTTTTAGTTTTGAAATGTCAATATATGAAGAAGATTTTTTGGTTTTGCTTGCTTTTTTATCGGTTTTATTTTTAGTTTTTATTGTTTTTTCTTTCTTTTCTTTTTTAACTCTTTTGTTTTTTATTTCCAAAATATATACCTCCCTTTGTTATGATATCATAAAAATGCATACACGTGCAATTGTTTGTGGAAAGTTGCACAAAAATTATGTTTTCGATATTTTTATAAATTTGGCGTAAAAAACAAGAAGGATAAAGCGCAAAAATAAATATGAATATTTTTTCATATTCTTTACACTTTTAGTTGACAACATGAAAATTTATTCATATACTATTGACTGTAAAACAAAAAAGCAAGACAAGAGAAAAATCTGTGAAATTCTTTTAAATATGGCATTATTTATGGGTTTTCTTTGAAAGTTGTTCAAACGATTTTCTGAAACTTGCATGTTTTTAAAGATAAATAGAAAGGAAAGAAATATGAAAAAATCTTCATGTGATAAAAAGTGCACAATGTGCAAAGAACCATGCTTTGCGAGTGGCTATCCAAAAGAAAATCAAATTGGCGAAATCAGCACGCTTTTCAAAGTTCTTGGTGAAAAGAACAGGCTTCACATTGTTTATGCACTTTCAAGTGGTGCGCTTTGTGTTCATGAAATTGAAGAACTTTTGCAAGTTTCGCAATCGCTTGCAAGCCACCAACTTAAAATTTTGCGTGATGCAAAAATTGTGAAAACTTCAAGACGAGGAAACGAGATTATTTATAGCCTTGACGACAAACACATTGAACTGCTTCTTGAAATTGCAAAAGCCCACATTCAAGAAGAGAAAAACAAAAATATAGAAGGTTAGCATGAAAAAACAAATTAAACTTTCGCGCATTCACTGTGCAGGTTGTGCAGAGGCGCTTGAACAAAAAATAAACGAAATTGAAGAAATTGAAAGTGCGTCAATTGATTTTTCAACGAAAACAATTTTCTATGAAACCGAGCATAATCACGGCAAAGAAAAAGAGATTAGAGAAAAAATTATTGGCGTTGTGAAAAAGTTTGACCATACAATTCAAATTGTTGAAGACGAAGATGACGAAAAACAGGCAAAGAAAGAAAAAATCCACAAGATTGTGGACATTTCAAAAATCTTTATTTGCATTGTCCTTGCTGTTGTTGGCTTTGTTTTGCCAAGCAGTGTAATTTGGCTTAAAATCACGCTTTATATTCTTGCATATTTGTGTGTTGGATATGAGGTTTTGATTTCGGCATTCATGAATCTTTTTAAAGGAAAATTTCTTGACGAAAACTTTTTGATGACTGTTGCAACAATTGGTGCTTTTGCGGTTCAAGAATATGTTGACGCAATTGCAGTTATGCTTTTTTACAGCGTTGGAGAGTTTCTTGAAGGACTTGCAGTTGAAAAGTCTAAAAAGCGAATCAAAAGTTTGCTTTTGGTTAAAGCCGAAACCGCAAATCTTGTGACCGATGATGGCGAGCAGGTTGTTGATGTTTCACTTGTGAAAGAAGACAGCGTAATTCGCATTAAAGCAGGGGAAAAGGTTCCTCTTGACTGTGTTGTTCTTGAAGGAAATTCCTATCTTAACACTTCTGCGGTGACAGGAGAAAGCAAAGAGTTGTTTGTCGAGGCGGGAAACGAGATTTTGTCTGGCTCTATCAATGGTTCAGGCGTGCTTCTTTGCAAGGTTATCAGGGAAGAAGAAGACAGCACTGTGACAAAGATTATCAAACTTGTTGAAAACGCAAACAAGAAAAAAGCAAAAACCGAAAGATTCATTACAAAGTTTGCAAAAATCTATACTCCAATTGTTGTTGGGCTTTCGGTTTTGCTTGCATGCATTCCACCAATTTTTGGACAGCCTTTCAATGTTTGGCTTTATAGAGCGCTCACATTCTTGGTTGTTTCGTGCCCATGTGCATTGATTTTGTCTATTCCTCTTGGATATTTTGCGGGGCTTGGGTCGTCTGCAAGAAAAGGAGTTTTGATAAAAGGTGCTTCGCACCTTGAAACACTTGCAAAAGCCGACACTGTAATTTTTGATAAAACTGGAACTCTCACCTATGGTGACTTTGTGGTTTCAGAGATATATGCAACCGAAGATTCTTCAAAAGAAGAGGTTTTGGAATTGACTGCCTATGCTGAAAGTTTTTCAAACCACCGCATTGCAAAATCCATCGTGAAAGCCTATGGCAAAAATATCAACACTGCTTGGGTTGAGGCCTATAAAGAGGTTGCGGGGAAAGGTGTTTTGTGTGAACTTTTCAATGAAGAATGTGTTGTTGGAAACGCAACACTTTTGAAAGAAAAAGGAATTGCTTTTGAAGAGGCAGACAAGCCTGGAACAGTGATATATATTGCAAAAAGCGGAACCTATCTTGGCTATGTTTTGATTGTTGATAAAATCAAAGAAGACAGCGGAGTTGCCATTAAAATGCTTAAAGAAAACGGAATTAGAACCGTTTGCATGTTTACGGGTGACAACGAAAAAGTTGCTTCTGCTGTGGCGAACGAACTTCACATTGACAAAACTTTTGCAGGACTTTTGCCAGAGCAAAAAGTTGAGAAAATTTCAAGCATAGAAAACGCAAAAACTGTTGTGTTTGTTGGTGACGGAATCAACGACGCGCCAGCACTTGCAACCGCATCTATTGGTGTTTCGATGGGTGGTGTTGGAAGTGATGCAGCAATTGAAACTGCCGATGTTGTTCTTATGACAGACAATCCAAAACAACTTGTTGATGCGGTTAAAATTGCAAAAAAGACAAGAAAAATCACTTTTGAAAACATTGTTTTCATCATGGCGATAAAGATTGCAGTTTTGGCACTTTCTACATTTGGTTTGGCACCAATGTGGCTTGCGATTTTTGCCGATGTTGGTGTTTGTTTGCTTGCAGTTTTGAACTCGCTTCGTGTTTTGATTTTGCCAAAAGATAAATCCGAAAAGCAAGAAAAAACAAAGAAATCAAAAACCAATAACAAAGCAGAAAAATAGAAAAAATTTGAAAAGAGCGCTTGTCGCTCTTTTTCTTATGATAAAAGCAGATGTTACTTTATTATAAGAAACACTTGCTATTTTGCCATAAGTTTGCTAAAATATGTCGCATAAAAAGGGGAAAAATATGTCATATAACATTAAAAACGAACTTGCAAAATATCTTGAAAAAGCATTTGAAGAATTGGGGCTTGACAAGGCGGATATCATGGTTTCATATTCAAACAAACCAGAAATTGCTGACTATCAATGCAACAGTGCTTTTTCAGTTGCAAAAAAACTTGGAAAAAATCCTATTGTGCTTGCAAACGAAATTGTTTCTGCACTTGGAAACATGAACGGAGAATATGAGGCTTCTGTTTGCACTCCTGCATTTATCAACTTTAAAATGACAAACAAACTTTTGTCAAAGGTTGCAACAATTGCGCTTGAAAATGAACAAGAACTCATTTCAAAACCAGAAAAGAAACAAACCGTTGTGTTTGACTATGGCGGAGCAAACGTTGCAAAAGAACTTCACATTGGGCACCTTCGTTCTCCAATCATTGGCGAGGCACTTTGCCGTCTTCATCGTTTGATGGGCAATAATGTTATTTCAGACACCCACCTTGGCGACTGGGGGCTTCAAATGGGGCTTACTGTTGCACAACTTGAAGACGATGGCTATCTTGAAGGATATTTCAAAAGAGGCGAGAACAAACAAATTTCTCTTGACACTCTCAACGAAGAATATCCAAAAGCATCAATCAGAAAGAAAGAAGATGACGCATTCAAGCAAAAAGCCGAAAAATATACTCTTGCAATTCAAAGAAAACAAGAACCATTTTTCACAATTTATCAAGACATTCGTGCTCTTTCAGTTGAAAAAATCAAAGCAAACTATTTGACTCTTGGTTGCAAATTCGACTTGTGGTATGGCGAAAGCACTGCATATCCATATATCGACCGAACAATCCAAATTTTCAAAGATAAAGGGCTTGCAAGAACAAGCGAGGGCGCTTTGGTTGTTGATGTTGCACTTCCAGGCGAAAACATTCCAATTGAAAAGAAAAATGAAGACGATGTTCAAAGATATAAAAATCCAATGCCACCAGTAATCATTAAAAAACATAACGATGCCGATGTTTATGCAACAACCGACATTGCAACAATTTTGATGAGAAATGAGCAGTTTCATCCAGACAAAATTATATATGTTGTAGATGCTCGTCAGGCTCAACATTTCACGCAAGTTTTTCGTGCTTGCAAACTTTCTGGAATTTCACCCGAAAACCAAGAACTTGTTCATGTTGGTTTTGGAACCATTAACGGAAAAGACGGAAAACCTTTCAAAACAAGAGAGGGAACAACCATTAAACTTGAAGATATCATCAACCTTATAACTGGAAAGGCAACAGAACGTCTTGTTGAAAATGGAATGGGCGAAAATCGTGAACTTGCACTTCAAATTGGTGTTGGCGCAATGAAATATGGCGACCTTTCAAACATTGTTTCAAAAGATTATGTTTTCGACCTGGATAAATTCTCATCTTTCGAAGGAAAAACTGGGCCATATATCCAATATACCGGAGCAAGAATCAACTCTCTTTTGGAAAAAGCAAATGAAAATGGCGGAGAAATTTCTGTTTCTCTTCCAGAAGAAAGAAACATTGTGCTTTCAATGCTCAAAATGTTTGACAGTTTTACCTCTTGCTATCAAGATAACAGCATGAACGCCTTGGCTCTTTCGGTTTATAACCTTGCAAGCAGTTATTCTCAATTTTATAACAATGTCAAGGTTTTGAAAGAACCAGACCAGGCAAAAAGAAAAAGTTATATCAGTTTGTCAAAAGCAGTTTTAAAAGCAATTTCGCTTGGGCTTGACACTCTTGGAATTGAAACTCCAAAGAGAATGTAGGTGAAAAATGGAAAATCAAAAGACTAAAATGTTGCTTCATTCTTGCTGTGGACCTTGCTCATCTGCGGTTATCATGGCGCTTAAAGATGACTATGACATTACTGTTTTATATTACAATCCAAACATCTATCCAGAAGAAGAATATCTTCACCGAAAAAGTGAACAAATCAAACTGATTGAAAGTGTGAACAAAGAAGGGGAGAACATCAAATTTCTAGACTGCGAATATGATCCAGAAACCTATGAAAGGTTTGTTTGCGGATTGGAAAATGAAAAAGAGGGTGGAGCCCGTTGCACAAAGTGTTTTTGGCTTCGACTTGAAAAAACTGCAAAAATTGCAAAGCAAAAAGGTTTTGACATTTTTGCAACAACTCTCACAGTGTCTCCACACAAAAATGCACCACTTATAAACGATATTGGAACCAAGATTTCAAACGAGGTTGGTGTTCCATATTTGGTGTCAGATTTCAAGAAAAAAGATGGCTATAAAAAATCAATTGAACTTTCAAAAAAATATGAACTTTACCGCCAAAAATATTGTGGCTGCAAGTTTTCAATTTGGTGGTAAAAAGATTGCATTTTTGCAGTTTTTTTGTTTTTTTAAAAAAATGAAGCACGCTGTATTGCGTGTTTTTTTATTGAAAAAAATGATTATTATCTTTTTTGTCAATCATTGTCGAAAATATAATATTTTTTAAAATGTGGCAAATGCTAAAAAAAATATAAACCTTTAAATGTCTAAAACACAATAAAAGGTGCAAAAACATGCAATAGAGAAATATTCCATGTTTTGTTGTTTTGACATAAAAAACAAACACATATGTGTTTTGAAAAATGTGTCGAAAAACATTTGACAAGGTGGGTGGGTTGTGGTTTAAAATCGATAATATGAAAAAATGTATAAGTATAACTTATACAATCGAAAAAAATTCAAAAATGTAAAAAATATTGATTTTGTGTTTGAATTTATCAAAGGAGCCGCCTTTATGAAGAAATTTCGAAAGATTTTATTTTCATTTATAATGTCGTTTGCACTTGCGTTTTCTGCAGGTGCAGTTGTTTCTTCTAAATTTGACAATCAAACTGCTTTTGCGGCAGCAAATGGTGGTTCGGTTTATGTTGGAAACAACTCGACCAATATTTTAGAAGGAAGAAAAAGCATTTGCGGATTTGATGCAACAAATGGTGGTGGTGTTTATATCGCAAATGGCGGAACCTTCAAAATGACCGGTGGTGATATTTTTTCAAACAAAGCATCAATGGGTGGCGGTGTTTATGTTCTTACTGGTGGAACATTCAATTTATCTGGCGGTTCAATTTCTCAAAACCAAGCAACCGGTAAAAATGTAGATGGAATAACTCATGGTGGCGGTGTTTATTCTGCCGGAACTTTTAACATGTCTGGCGGAAGCATTGTTGAAAACAAAAACAATGGAATTTATGTTTCTTCTGGGGTTACAACAATTTCTGGCGGAACAATTGCTGGAAATGGTGAAAACGCAATTTATGTTGGTGGCGGAACTTTAAAGGTTAAAGGTGGAACAATTGTTGGTAACATTGAAGGGAAAGCATCAAGTGTTGCAATCAGTGGGGGAGAAATTCGTGGAAATGTTTCAACAAACTCTGTGACAGGTGGAACAATTTATGGAACTGTTAAAACCAATGTTGCGCTTTCAATTGGAAACAATGCAACAATTCTTTCAAACGGCACCTATGCAGTTTTAAGTTCAAACGGAGATATTTATATTAGCAAAGCAAAAATTATTGGTGATGTTAAAGCGGAAAGTGGAAACATTCGCATTTATAAAAACTCTGACATCACTGGCAAAATTATCATTTCAGACCCTACAAAATCAATCATTCTTGACGATTGGACAACAGATTTTGTTCCAACCTATACACTTGATTTTTCAAGCTTGACAAGTGTTGACACTTCAAAAGCATATTTTGTTTTTGCAAATACCATGGGAACACAAGCAGACACAAGCAAAATGACAATTGTTGCTCCAGATGGCTATAAAGCTGTTAGCAAAATGGTGAATGGAACAAACGGAATTTATTTCGAAGTTGAAAAAGTAGATTTCCCAGCAAACTGGAAAGCACAAATTAATGCTTCAACCTATATGACAACAACTGTGACCCCTGGAAGCATAACAAGTTTAAAATTTGTTTCTTCTGTTCCAAGCGGATACACCAAAATTGGAACACTTTCAACAGGCCTTCAAGTTTATAAGGGAACAACAGCAACCGACATTGCTTTTGTTGGAAGCAATATTATGGCTCCAGCAGATTCGTCGAGTTTGTTTTCGGGAATGTCAAATTTAAAGGCTGTTGATTTTTCTCAGTTTAAAACAGGCAATGTTACAACTATGAGAACGATGTTTTTTAACTGTACAAGTTTAACAAGTCTTGACCTTAGCACATTTAACACGGCAAATGTTACAACTATGTATGATATGTTCTGGAAATGTTCGAGTTTAACAAGCCTTGATTTAAGCAGTTTTGACACGTCAAAGGTTACAAATATTGGTTATATGTTTGAATATTGTTCAAGTTTAACAAGTCTTAATTTAGAGAGTTTTGACACATCAAAAGTGACGAATATGAGTCGTATGTTCTGGAATTGTTCAAGTTTAACAAGCCTTGATTTAAGCAGTTTTGACACATCACAAGTAACAAGTATGAGTTTTATGTTTGATGATTGTTCAAGTTTAATAAGCCTTAATTTAAGCAATTTTAACACATCAAAAGTTACAGATATGTCATATATGTTTTATAGTTGCAAAGCATTGACAAGTCTGGATATTTCAAGTTTTAATATGTCAAATGTTACAAATTTTAGCTCTATGTTTAATTTTGGAAGTCCATCTGCAATCAGAACAATAAAAACTCCTTATAATAACAGTCAAGAAATAGATATTGGTGATGGTTTTGTTTTTGATGTTGAAGAAACTGGTGAGTTTGCAACAAGCGTTTTAGCAAATTCTTCAAGAAGCTATACCTATACACTTTCAAAATATTTACCATCAGACTGGCAAACTCAAGTTAAATCTTCAACCTATATGACAACAATAATAGACCCAGCAACAATAACCGGCATAAGATTTGTTTCTTCTGTTCCAAGCGGATACACCAAAATTGGAACACTTTCAACCGGTCTTCCAGTCTATAAGGGGACAACTGCAACCGCCATTGCTTTTGTTTTAAGCAAAAAAATATCTGCACCTGTTGACAGTGCTAATCTGTTTTATAATTTAAGTGAAATAACATCTTTTGATTTTAGCAATTTTGACACAAGTGTTGTTAAAAATATGAATAGCATGTTTCGATTTTGCAACAAATTAACAAGCCTTGACATTAGCAAATTTAACACCGCAAAGGTTACAAACATGTCATATATGTTTAATTGTAGTTTGCTTTCTTCAATAACATTTGGCAATGGTTTTTCTTTTAATGAAGTTATTGATTTGTCATATATGTTTGATAGTTGTTCTTTAACATCAATCAATCTTTCACCATATTTAAATTCTTCAACAAATTATAAGTTTTTCACAATGGAAAGCATGTTTTCAAATTGTGGTGTGTTAGAAACAATAAATCTTGGAACATTCAATGCTCCAGTTCTTGATTCTACCAATTCAATGTTCTATGGTTGCAGCAGTCTAACTTCAATTAACATGAAAATTTTAAAAACAAACTATTTAAGGACAACAGCGGGAATGTTTAGCAGTTGTTCAAATTTAACAAGTCTTGACCTTAGTGGCTTTGTAACAAAAAATGTTATAACGATGGACAATATGTTTGAAAGTTGTGATTCTCTTGCATCTATCACATGGGATGAAAGTTTTGATACAATAAATGTTTGTGATATGAGTTGTATGTTTTATAATTGTAGTGCGTTGACATCGTTAAATCTTAAAAATTTCAACACACAAAATGTTGTTAGTTTTAGCAATATGTTTTATGGGTGTGGAAGCTTGAGAACAATTTTTAACATGAATTTTTTAACAATAAACGCAATTAATTTTGAAGACATGTTCTCTGGCTGTGGTTCTTTGTTGTTTCTTGATTTAAGCTCTTTTAACATGAAAAATGCTCAAAATATTACTAACTTTTTAAGAATTGATTCTGGAGATTTAAAATATTTATGCACTCCTAGATTTTTTAATTATACAAATTATTCCGATGGTTTTGGTAGTGCAGAGTCCTTACAATCAGCAAACGGCAAGTCTTTAAGTGATCTTTCTTCAACACTTTCTTATAGCGAAGCATATGTTGCTGATGCTTCTGACCTTGAACAAATTACAATTTCAGGTGTTGCTGTTGATGGATCGCTCGATAGTTGTTTTCATGAATATGAAAGTAGTCAAGGGTCGTTCTATGTTTATAACGGGCTTTTTAACAAATATATGTTCCCGCTAGAATATGGTAATTGTGAAGATTATGATTTCACATATGGAGATGATTTTAAAGCAAAATTAACAGCTAGAACCATTGAATTTGCTTGGTTTGAATTTGGAATTGTTACAGGCCAAATGGGCTATTATTCATCTGCTGATGGTTTGGAAGACTTATATATTCATGTTCTAGATGGTTCTGGAACTTTTGAAATGAATTATTCAAATCCTGGTGTGGCTGTCGATGTTGTGTTGATTTTGAATAGTGCTGATACAAATTTTCAACCTTATGGGGAATATTCTTTATATTATCGAAACCTTACTTGGGGATTAAGTGCAAATGATTCATTTGGAGATGAAGTCGCGATTTCGAATGCTAATATAATTACAAAAACATTTACTAATCTCACATTTGAAAAGCTTATGTATTGTTTGCCATCATATCCAATTTTTGATGTTGGAAACATGTTCTTCAAATGCTGGAGAATTGGTTTTAATGGAACCGCTGAAGCAGACTATTTTTACTCAAATAATTGGGTGTTAAGTTGGGAAAATCTTGCAAACTTGCCAGATATTTCTTCGGTTATTAGTGATATGGAAAATGCAACTGGTTATAGTAATACAATCTTTATTTATCCAGAATTAGTATCATATGACACTGTTTTTGCAGATGCAAGTGCAAGTAGTGATGCGACAAACACCGCAATAAACACAAATGGTGGTGGTGAAGATGTAATGAACGGTTTGTTTTCACTTGACCTTAGCCTTTATGGAAATGAAAAATGCATTATTCCAGACAATAAAAAAACAACTGGAGTTGTAACTGAAGAAAATAAGGTTTCATAAAATAAAAAAGACTGCGGTTCCGCAGTCTTTTTTAGTGATGAGGCAATAATAGTGAAGAAGTAAAAGTGAATCGTGAAGAGGTGAGTTGATGTAATGAAGAAATAAGAGTGAATAGTGAAAAAGTGGTTTAAAGTGACAATAAATAGCAAAGAAATTGTTATGTAAATTTGGCGAAGTGCCATTTCTTTTCATTTTGTGGTTCACATGTTGTTGGTGACAAAATTTTAAATCTGGAAAGGGAAGTTGGTGTTAAAGGTTTCGTCGGTGGTTTTTGCGTCGCCAACAAGTGTGCTTTCTTTGGCCTTGATGGCAAGGTTTTGTTGAACTCGTTTATACATTTCAATAAGTTCGCGTCTATCGACAAGGCGAATAGAGTTGTCTTTTGCAAGGGTTTCGGCTTCATAGGAGAATGTGCTGTTTGTTACAACCATGCCTTCGTTTGCCTTATAGTGGCTCATGGCGCCCATAACTTCTTGAACGCTTTTCACGCCAACTTTCTTGTTATATCTTTTTGCTTGAACAACAATTTTGCTTCCGGTTTCGTCGGTCAAGATAATGTCGGCACCATAGTCTTTTGCTTTTTGTGTTGTTTCGGCACCAAAACCAGCATAGAAGAAAAGCGTTTTTAGATAGTTTTCAAACTCATAGCCTTCCATAACATCAATGTCGTCAATGGTGGAAGAAAGAAGCAAAACAACCCCGCGTTTGCCCTCTTTTTCCCATTTGTTTTTCTTTATGGTTTTTACAATGAAACGAACAAGATAATAAATCGCAATGAAAGGAAGAAGAATGATAAGCAAAATGATTTTGAAAATGCGAAGAGCAATTCCGTCTTTCTTTTTTTCGGTGTTTTTTGCGATTTTGTTTTGGCTTTGAATTTCTTGATTTTGGTTTTTCATGGCTCCATTATAATGAAATTGACATGTTTTTACAAATAAAATGTATATTTTTTGCATTTTTCTTTTCAAAAAGTTGCGCACATTTTAAAAATCATGTTAAAATTTAACAAAGGAGAATATCATGATAATTGCAATTGATGGAACCGCATCAAGCGGAAAAACAAGTGCTTCAAGAGAACTTTCAAAAAGGCTAAACATTCCGCTTCTTCCAACCGGACTTATTTACAGGGCAATAACCTTTAAAGCGCTTGGCGAAAACATTTCGCCAGACAACAAATTTGCACTATTGAAAATGATTGAAAGAACCGAAATTGATTTGGTTTATATGAACAAAGAAGTTTCAATTTATCTTGACCGCCTTCCAGTTTCATATGAAGAACTCAAAAGCCAAGAAGTTTCGGAAAATGTTGCACACTATTCATGCATTCCGTTTGTTCGTGAGTTTGTTCGCAAAATCCAAAAAGAGCAAGCAAATAAATATGCAGATGTCATTGTTGAGGGGCGTGACATTGGAAGTGTTGTTTTTCCAAATGCAGACATCAAGTTTTTTGTTGATGCCGACCTTGAAACAAGAGCAAAAAGAAGACAAAAAGAATATCTTTCAAAGGGCGAAAACCTTTCTCTTGAAAAGGTGAAAGAAATCATCAATGCACGTGACGAAGAAGACCGTCACCGCATTCTTTCGCCACTTATCATGACAAGTGATTCGGTTTTGATAGATACAAGCGACATGACCATTTTGGGTGTTGTTGATGAGATGATTCAAAAAATCAATCAAAAAAAGAAATAAAACAAAAGAAAGGGCACAAGTTGCTCTTTTTTGTTTGCGTTTTTTCTGGCGAAAAATGCAAAAAATATTGATTTTATCAAATGTCAGGTTGAATTTTGTGAAAATGTGTTTTGTGTGTTTAAAATCATGTGCCAACGCATAAACTAGGCAATAAGGAGAAAAAATGTTCGAACTCACAATAAGCACAAACAAGGCAAAATATAAAGACATTGATTTTATTTTTTCACTTCTTAAAAACAAAATTAAATCGGCAAAGGGCGTTATTGTTTCCGAAGAAATCGACGGCAGGGCAAAACTTGCTTTTGCGGTTCCTGACGACAAGAAAGATTATGCTCTTTCGCTTGCGTTTGATGCCATTTCCGAAGCAATTATCAGAGACTATAAATATGAATTTTTAAAGCGTAATTTATCGCTTCAAACTGGAAATAAAATTGCAGAGAGTGCGTTCATAAAAGCACTTTCGGTTTATGATAAAACAAGTGACAAGGAGTTTATCAAAAATTGTTTGAAACCGTCGCAGGAAATTTTGATTGACAGTTTCTATTCGTTCCGCCTTTGGGAACTTGAAAAACGCTGGAAAAACATTGCAGACCTTATGAGTGAGAATTGCGCCTATCTTTGCATGAGTGGTTCATTTTCTGACCTTATGAAATTTTTGGTCATGTCAAACGAGTGCGAGGCGGGCGAGGTTCACATTTGCAAAGGTGATGGAAACATTTTTTGTGGGGACAGTTCGGGCAAAGAGTTTTTCAATGTGATATATGAAGAAGGGGACAATTTTGTGATAAACATTTTGTCTGAACTCATTTCTCTTTCGCCTGAAAAAATCATCATTCATAAAGAACTTGAAAACACCCTTGTCGCAAACGAAATTTTAAATGTTTTTGACGGGCGCGTGCGCGTTATAAAAAAATGAAAAAAAGCATTTTAAAGTGTTGACAAAGGCAAAACGTGGGACTATAATATGTGCATATTTAGCGAAAAGGACAAGTAGAAACAAAGAACTACTTTGAGAGAGCAAACTTCCTGGGCTGAAAGAGTTTGTAGCAAGTTTTGTTTTGAAACCACCTTGATAGAACCTAGATAAACCTGTTTAAAGTGGTTGGCGTTTGCCGATAAGTAAGGTGGAACCGCGGAAAGAATTTTTCGTCCTTACATTTTGGTTATTTTTCATAATCAAAGTGTTGGGGCTTTTTTTATGAAAAAATCACGATAAAAATTCAGAAAAAAGGGGATAAAACAATGAAAATCAAACTTAGAGATGAAACAAGAGAGTTCGAACAAGGCATCACTGTTTTAGGCGTTGCAAAAAGCATCAGTGAAGGTCTTGCAAGAGTTGCAGTTTGCGGAAAACTTAACGGACATTTGGTTGACCTTTGCCAACCAATTTTAGAAGACTGCGATCTTCAAATCATCACAAACAAAGACAAAGAATATAAAGAGGTTATGCGTCACACAACTGCACACATTTTGGCGCAAGCAGTGAAAACAATCTATCCAACTGCAAAACTTTCAATTGGACCTGCAACCGAAGATGGCTTCTATTATGATTTTGAATTCAAAAGCCCAATTTCACAAGATGACCTTGATAAAATTGAAGCAGAAATGAAAAAAATCATCAAAGCAAACTATGAAATCAAAAGAAGTGTGGTTTCAAGAAAAGAAGCACTTGACTGGGCAAAACAAGAGGGCGAAACCTATAAAATTGAACTTGTGAACGCAATTCCAGAAAATGAAGAAGTTTCAATGTATACACAAGGCGACTTTTCAGATGTTTGCCGTGGGCCACACCTTAAATCTACAGGAATGGTAAAGGCATTCAAACTCACAAAACTTGCTGGTGCATATTGGCGTGGTGATGTGAAAAATAAAATGCTCACAAGAATCTATGGTGTTGTTTTTGAAAAAGCAAGCGAAATGGAAGAATATTTCAAAATGCAAGAAGAAGCCGAAAAACGTGACCACAGAAAACTTGGAAAAGAACTTGATTTGTTCTTTTTGAGTGACTATGCACCAGGAATGCCATTCTTTATGCCAAAAGGACAAATTGTTATTAACGAACTTACAAACTTTTGGAGAGAAGAACACAGAAAAGCAGGCTATGTTGAAATTACAACTCCAATGGCTCTTAACCGTAAACTTTGGGAAGTTTCAGGACACTGGGATCACTATAAAAAGAACATGTACACCTTCAAAGTTGAAGATGACCAATTTGCAATCAAACCAATGAACTGCCCAGGTGGAATGCTCTTTTATAAAGAAAGAATGCACTCATATAAAGAGTTGCCACTTCGTGTTGCAGAACTTGGAAAGGTTCACCGTCACGAAGCAAGTGGAACCCTTCACGGACTTTTCCGTGTTCGTTGCTTCACACAAGATGATGCACACATTTTCATGACTCCTGACCAAATTGAAAGCGAAGTTGCAAACATTATTCATTTGGTTGACAGAATGTATAGCGTGTTTGGTCTTGAATATCACCTTGAACTTTCAACAATGCCAGAAGACCACATTGGAACACTCAAAGAATGGAACCATGCAGAAACCTGCCTTAAAAACGCTCTTGAAAAAATTGGTAAAGAATATGTTATCAACGAGGGTGATGGCGCATTCTATGGCCCAAAAATCGACATTCACATTAAAGACGCAATTGGAAGAACTTGGCAATGCGGAACAATTCAACTTGACATGCAACTTCCAAAACGCTTTAAACTTGACTATGTTGCACAAGATGGCTCTCGCCAAGAACCAATCATGCTTCACAGAGTAATTTTCGGTTCAATTGAAAGATTCTTCGGAATCATCACCGAAAACTTTGCTGGTGCGTTCCCACTTTGGCTTGCACCTGTTCAAGCAATTGTAATTCCAGTAAGTGAGAAGAGCATGGCATATGCTGAAAAAATTGCAAAGAAATTTGAAAATTCAGGAATCAGAACCGAACTTGATTCAAGAAGTGAAAAAATTGGATATAAGATTCGTTCAGCACAAATGCAAAAGATTCCATATATGATCATTGTTGGTGAAAACGAAGTTGAAAACAAAACAATTTCTGTTCGTATGCGTGGAAACATTGAAGAAAAAGATGTTGCACCAGCAGACATCATTAAAAAGATGAAAGAAGAAATCAAAAATAAAACAAGATAATGCTTGACAAACAAGAAAAAGTGCGTTAAAATATTAGCGCTTTACAAGAGAAAGACCACTTTCCACCTGACGAATGAAACATTTTGTCATGGTTAACATTAGTTTAAAACAAGAGAATGCACTCTGTCCGCGTGCAGACTCTTTGATATAGACTTTTGGGGTGGAAAATTTCTTTCCACTCCATTTTTTATGGAATTTCTTAAAGCATAAAAGCACAAAAGTGCACAATCAGGGGGATAAGACTATAAAACAGGAACATCAATTGAATGGTGATATCACCGATAGAGAAGTTAGACTTATTGGCGAAAACGGCGAACAACTTGGCGTGATGAGTTCTCGCGAAGCAAATCGTTTGGCTGACGAAGCAGGGCTCGACCTTGTGAAAATTTCTCCAAATGCTGTGCCACCAGTTTGCAAAATCATGGACTATGGCAAGTTCATTTATGACAAGGCAAAAAGAGAAAAAGAAGCAAGAAAAAATCAAAAAATTGTCGAGATTAAAGAAGTTCAACTTTCAATGACTATTGAACAACACGACATTGATATCAAAGCAAAAAATGCAACAAAGTTCTTGACAAGCGGAAACAAGGTTAGAGTTGTGCTCCGCATGCGTGGACGTCAACTTGCATATTCTGCAAAAGGAATCGAAATCGTAAACAATTTCTGCGCTCAACTTGAAGAGGTTTCAGTGAAAGACAAAGAACCAAAAGTTGAAGGAAGAAATGTTGTTGTAGTCCTAAATCCAAAAAATCAAAAGTAACATAAAGGAGAAATAAAAATGCCTAAACAAAAAAATAACAGTGCTGCTAAAAAGAGATTTAACGTTCTTAAAAGTGGCAAAGTAAAACGCGGACATCAAAACAAACGTCATATTTTGACAAAGAAAGAAACTGGTCGTAAGCGTGCGTTGAGAAACCCAGCCTATGTATCAAGCACACAAGAAAAAACAATCAAAAAACTTGTGGGAAATCAAGACTAAGGAGTGAACGGCAATGAGAATTAAAAGAGGCGTTAACGCAAATAAGAAAAGAGTAAAAATCCGCAAACTTTCAAAAGGATACAGAGGCTCAAAAAGCACACTTTACAGAGTTGCTCGTCAAGCCGTTATGAAAAGCGGAAACTATGCATATGTTGGAAGAAAGAACAAAAAACGTGATATGCGCAACCTTTGGATTGCAAGAATCAACGCTGCAGCAAGAGAATATGGTCTTTCATACAGCAAAATGATGCATGGAATGAAACTTGCAGGAATCGAACTTAACAGAAAAGTTCTTGCAGACCTTGCAGTAAACAACAAAGATGCTTTCGCAGATGTTGCTTCAAAAGCAAAAGCAGCATTGAACTAATATTTTTGCTTGGCAAAACTCACACATTTTTGTGCGAGTTTTTTTATTTTCAAATGTTTGACAAAAACAGCACATACTTTTACAATATAAACAAGGAAAAAGGAAAAAGAAATGGAAATAATTTCAAGTGTGAACAATGAAAACGTGAAAAGGGCTGCCAGTTTGAGCGAGAAAAAATATCGCAGATACTATGGCACATTTTTGGTAGAGGGCTATAAAACTGTAAACGAGGTTGTTTGCGGTGCAATGGAGCTTGAAAAACTTTATGTTGAACAAAGTTTTGTCACCAAATATAGCGACATTATTGCAAAGTGCGAGCCAAATGTAATTTTGCTTTCAAAACCTGCATTTGCAAAAATTTCAGACACCGTTACAAGCCAAGGCATAATTGCCGAAGTGAAAATGCGCCCATCGTTAGATTTTCATATCACCGAACCAATTTTGGTGCTTGACCGCATTTCAGACCCAGGAAACATGGGAACAATAATCAGAACCGCAGCCGCAACTGGCTTTCATGAAATTGCACTGATTGATTGTTGCGACCCATACAATCCAAAAACTGTTCGAAGCAGTTCGGGCGGAATTTTCTATGTTGATCTTTATCCAATTTCGGTTGAAGAACTTTTTGATGAATGCAAAAAAACAGATACAAAAATTTATATCACAGACATGGCTGGCGAAAACATTTTTAACATGCAAAACATAGATGAAAAATATGCACTTGTAATCGGCAACGAGGGTGGTGGAGTAAGCGACAAAATGGAAAGTTTAAGTTCGCGCACAATTTCACTTCCAATGAAAAGTCAAATGGAGTCGCTCAATGCCGGTGTTTCCGCAAGTGTAATCATGTACATTTTAAAGAAAAACGAGTTTTAGGAAAATTGAATCACACTTTTTTAAAACAGTTGCAAAATGTGGAAAAGTGGTGTAAAATAGCAAAAGTAAATTTATTAAAAGGGAGGGCTATATCATGAGTGGACACTCAAAATGGCACAATATTCAAGCAACAAAAAACAAAGCAGATGCCGCACGTGGAAAAATTTTCACAAAGATTGGTCGTGAAATCGCGGTTGCTGTTAAACTTGGTGGCCCTGACCCTAACACAAACAGCAAACTTTATGATGTGATTCAAAAAGCAAAACAAAACAACATGCCAAACGACAACATTCAAAGAAGCATCAAAAAGGCTGCGGGCGAAAGCAATGCAGAAAACTATGTTTCAATTATATATGAAGGCTATGGTCCAAATGGTGTTGCTTTTATCGTAGACTGCTTGACAGACAACAAAAACCGCACTGCATCTGATGTTCGTCACCTTTTCACACACCATGGTGGAAACCTTGGCTCAACAGGAAGCGTTATGTATAACTTTGATTATCGTGGCGTTATCGTGCTTGACAAGGAAGGTCTTTCAGAAGACGATGTGATGATGGTTGCTCTTGACGCTGGTGCAGATGACGTGACCGAAGAAGAAGATGGCTTTGTTGTATACACTCCATCAGATGGTCTTCATGCAGCAGTAAAAGCATTTGAAAACGCATCAATGAAGATTTTATCAAGTGAAACTGAATATCTTCCACAAAATGTTGTTTCTCTTGATGCTCAAAAGTTTTCTTCAATTGAAAAACTTTTTGATGAACTTGATGACCTTGACGATGTGCAAAATGTTTATCATAATGGCATACTTGAAGAATAGTTGTTCCGCCTCTCTACCGAACCGGCAGAAGGTATAACCACAACTTCATTTACCTTTTCGGCAAAAAAGCCCAAATAAGAACCCCGATGTAACGCAAGATACAATCGGGAACCTTATTTGGGCTTTTTTTCTCGAAAATCCAAACGAATTTGTTGCTATTCGTTTTCAAACCTACCATAAATTATTATTGATATTATCTTATTTTTTAGTAAACTTTGAATTATTTACTTCTTTTATGTGGGTTCTTTTTTTCTGTCTTCTAAATAGCATGCAGGCATGCATGATAGCGGACGAGTCCGCATGATAGTTCACTTTGTTCACATGATAGCAAACATTGTTTGCATTAGGGATTTTTTATTACATTCAAATTAAAATTCTAAACATTGCAATAAAATAGCAAATTATATAAAAATTACACTACTTGGCAGAGAGGCGGAATTTTTTATTATTCATTTGACTTTGTGCGTGGGAAAAAGTTATTATATATTATGTATAAAAGTGTATAAGGGGAAACTATGATTATTCTTGGCATCGACCCTGGCTATGCAATTGTTGGCTATGGTGTTATAAACAAAGATGACAAAACAGGAAAGTGTTCGGTTGTTGACTATGGTGCAATTGAAACGGACAAAGAAGAGTCTTTTCCAACTCGTCTTGCTGAAATAAACGAGGGAATGAAAGGTCTTGTTTCAATGTTTAAACCTGACGCAATTGCTGTTGAAGAGTTGTTTTTCAACAACAACATTACAACAGGAATACAGGTTGCCGAAGCAAGAGGTGTGATAATTTGCACGGGCGTTCAAACTTGTGGAAACTTGTTTGAATATACACCAATCCAAATCAAGCAAGCAATCACTGGAACAGGAAAGGCAGACAAAAAGCAAGTTCAATATATGACAAAAATGCTTTTGAATCTTAAAAAAGACCCAAAGCCAGACGATGCAGCCGATGCGCTTGCAGTTGCACTTACTCATGCACAAACCAACAACTCGCTGAAAAGCAACAGCATGTTTGACATTCAAAAGCGAGTTTATCACAAAGACCAAAAGAAAAATCTTGGACTTATTGAAAATTTGAAAAAGGACAAAAAATAATGATATATTCACTTAAAGGAAAAATTACAAGAGTTGACGAAAATATCATCGCTGTTGAAAATGGTGGCGTTGAATATGAAGTTTGTTGCTCGCTCAACACAATTGACGCACTCACAAAAACTGCAGGAGAACAAAAGGTGTACACCTATTTGCAGGTTCGTGAAGACGGAATGTTTTTGTTTGGATTTTCTGACCTTGCAGAAAAAAGAATGTTTTTAAATCTTATTTCGGTTTCAGGCATTGGGCCAAAAATGGCAATAAGCATTTTGTCTGCAATGGGTTCAAGAAGTTTGGCAAGTGCGGTTATAAATCAAAATGTTTCGCTTTTAACAAAAATCAAAGGTCTAGGGAAAAAGACCGCCGAAAGAATTGTCCTTGAACTTCGCGAAAAGGTTGAAGAAAATGTGAAAGCCGAACAAAGCCCAATTGACGGATTCATAAACTTTGCACCAGAAACAACTTTCACAAGCGAAATGAATGATGCTGTTGCAATTTTGGTTGAACTTGGAATCAAGAAAGAAGATGCAACAAAACTTGTAAAAGCAAAGGCAACCGAAACCGACAAAGCCGACCAAATCATTAGAAAATGTTTATAATAGGAATGAATGATGGAAGAAAATAAATTCAAATTTACAAGCCATATGGACGAGCAAGAAGCAGAAAATTCTCCTCGTCTTATGGACACAAAAGAAACAAGTTTCGACGAAGAAATTGAAACTTCGCTTCGTCCAAAAACCATGAAAGAATATGTTGGTCAAACCAAGGTTAAAGAAAACCTTATGGTTTATATCACTGCGGCAAAAAAACGTGGTGAAGCACTTGACCATGTTCTTTTATATGGCCCTCCTGGACTTGGAAAAACCACACTTTCGTCGGTCATTGCAAACGAGATGGGGGTTGGCGTAACTCTTACAAGTGGCCCTGCAATTGAAAAGGCAAGCGACCTTGCTGCCATTTTGACAAAACTCAACGAAAATGATGTATTGTTTATTGATGAAATTCATCGTTTAAATCACAAGGTTGAAGAAATTTTATATCCAGCAATGGAAGACTTTGCTCTTGACTTTATGGTTGGAGAAGGCCCTTCTGCGCGTTCGGTTAGAATAAATCTTCCAAAGTTTACGCTTATTGGTGCAACAACCAAGGCAGGAATGCTAACAGGTCCTCTTCGTGACCGTTTTGGAGTGATTTGCCGTTTGGAAATTTATTCGCCAGAAGACCTTGCAAAAATTGTTTCGAGGTCTGCAAAAATTTTGGGCTCAGAAATTGACAGTGATGCTGCACTTGAAATTGCAAGAAGAAGCCGTGGAACCCCAAGAATTGCAAACCGACTTTTGAAAAGAGTTCGCGACTTTGCAATGGTGATGGGCTCTGGAAAAATTGATAAAAAAATAAGCAAACTTGCTCTTGACCGAATGGAGGTTGACAGCCTTGGTCTTGACAATGTTGACCGCAACATTTTGGAAGCCATGATTGTGAAATTTGGTGGACGTGCGGTTGGGCTTGACACAATTGCTGCCGCAACCGGTGAAGAGCAATGCACAATTGAAGATGTATATGAGCCATATCTCATGCAAATTGGCTTCATTGCAAGAACTCCAAGGGGAAGAGTTCCGCTTCCAAAAGCCTATGAACACCTTGGAATTGAATATAATGCCTAGACAAAGCCGTTTTAATGGTATATAATCTGCTGGAAAAATAAAGAAAGAGAGAAAAATGAACACTAAAGATTTTTATTATGATTTGCCAGAAGAACTTATTGCTCAAACCCCAGTTTATCCACGAGACAGTTCAAGAATGCTTGTTTATCATCGTGACAGTGAATTGGTTGAGCATAAGATTTTTCATGACATTTTAAATTATTTGACAGACAATGATGTTCTTGTTGTGAACAACACTCGCGTTATTCCTGCAAGAATTTTTGGAACCAAGCGTGACACTGGTGCAAGAGTTGAGTTTTTGCTGTTGAAAAGAGAAAGTTTAACCGACTATGAATGCCTTGCAAAACCAGGCAAGAAAGCAAAGGTTGGAACAATTTTTGATTTTTCAGACAACATGTTTCTTGAAGTTGTTGAAGAAAGAGAAGAAATTGGGGGAAAACTTGTTCGTTTCACCGTTAAAAACGGAACACTTGAAGCCGAACTTGACCGCATTGGAGAAATGCCTCTTCCACCATATATTCACGAAAAACTTGAAGACCAAGAACGTTATCAAACAGTGTATAACAAAATTCCAGGTTCAAGTGCTGCGCCAACTGCTGGGCTTCACTTTACCGAAGAACTTTTGCAAAAACTTAAAGACAAGGGCGTAAAAATTGAAACTGTGCGCCTTGATGTTGGGCTTGGAACTTTCCGCCCTGTAAGTGTTGAAAATGTTGAATCTCATCACATGCACAGTGAAAAGATTGTGATTGACGAGGCAACTGCTTCGCGACTTAATGAATATAAAAAACAGGGCAAGAGAATTGTTGCAGTTGGAACAACCTCTGTTCGAACTCTTGAAAGTGCAGCAGTGGAAAAGGGAAAACTTGAACCGGTGAACAAAGAAACAAACATTTTCATTTATCCGGGCTATCAGTTCAAATTTGTTGATGCGCTCATCACAAACTTCCACTTGCCAGAAAGCACTCTTATAATGCTTATTTCAGCATTTATCGGTTCAAGAGAAAAAACTCTTGAAATTTATAACACCGCAGTCAAAGAAAAATATCGTTTTTTCAGTTTCGGTGATGCAATGTTTATTGAATAAAGGAAAAATATGGAAAAATTCGAATTTACTGTAAAAGAAAAATCATCAAACACATTTGCAAGATGTGGAACACTTAGAACTCCTCATGGTGACATTCAAACCCCAGTTTTCATGCCAGTTGGAACTCGCGCAACCGTGAAGGCTGTTGAACCAAGAGAACTTGAAGAACTTGGTGCACAAATCATTTTGTCAAACACCTATCATTGCTATTTGCGCCCAGGTGCCGACCTTGTTGCAAAAGCGGGTGGACTTCACAAGTTCATGAATTGGAACAAGCCAATTTTAACAGACAGCGGTGGCTTTCAAGTTTTCTCTCTTGCAAAACTCAACAAAATCACCGATGAAGGGGTAGAGTTCAAATCGCATCTTGATGGCAGTTCACATTTCTTTACTCCTGAAAAATCAATGGAAATTCAAAACAAACTTGGTTCAGACATTATCATGGCGTTTGACGAATGTTCAACCTATGGCGTGACCTATGAATATGCAAGAAAAGCGTTGGACAGAACTGAAAAATGGCTTGCCAGATGCTATGACTATCACAAAAATGACAATCAAATGCTTTTTCCAATTGTTCAAGGAAACTTTTTCAAAGACCTTCGCAAAAAAGCACTTCAAGATATTCAACCATATGTGAAAGTTGGCTTTTCAATTGGAGGACTTTCAGTCGGTGAACCAAAAGATGAGATGTATGACATTATGGACGAACTTGCTCCACTTTATCCAGAAGACAAGGCTCGTTATTTGATGGGTGTTGGAAGTCCAGACTGCCTTGTAGAGGGTGTTATTCGTGGAATTGATATGTTCGATTGCGTTCTTCCAACAAGAATTGCAAGAAACGGTTCTGCATTCACTCACACAGGAAAAATTGTTGTGAAAAACGGAAAATATAAAGAAGATTTAACGCCTCTTGATGAAAAGTGCAATTGCTATTGTTGCAAAAACTTTACAAAGGCATATCTTCGACACTTGTTTAATGTTGACGAAATTTTGGGTGCGCAACTTCTTTCAATCCATAACCTTACATATTTGACCGATTTGATGTCTGACATCAGACAGGCGATAAAAGAAGACCGTCTTCTTGAATTTCGAGACCAGTTCTATAAAGAGACAGGCTACGATAAACTTTAAAACAAAAATTGACACTTTTGTGGATTTTTTTACAATAAAATGCTTGTGGAAACGCGAAAGTGTATGATAAACTATTTTCATTAAATAAAGGAGAAATAAAATGCTTAATTTATTACTTGATGGTTCAACCGAGACCACAACAAAAAATCAAGGCGGTTCTTGGTGGATATATCTCATTTTGCTTGGACTTGTTGTTTTGATGCTTGTTCTTCCAACAATCACAAATCGTAAACGTATGAAAGAATATGACCAAATGGTGAACGCTCTTCATGTTGGCGACACTGTTAGAACTGTTGGTGGCGTGATTGGAAGAATCACAAAAATCAGCGAAAAAGACGGTGTTAAAACTTTCATTTTGGAAACTGGTGCAAAAAACAACAAAACAACAATGGAGTTTGACATTGGCTCTGTTGGAACAGTTTTGAAATCAACTGCAAAGCCAGAAGAAAAAGCCCAAAAAGAAGAAAAGAAAGAAGAGCCAAAAGCCGAAGAGGTAAAGGTGGGCGAAAAGGCAGACGAAACTTTGGAAGCACCAGAATCACCAGAAGCACCAGAAGCAGAAGAAGCAAAAGATGCTGAAAAAGTTGAAGAAGCAAAACCTGAAAAACCAGCAAAAAAAGCAAAATCAAAAAAGAAATAAACAAATTAAAACAGCGTTGATTCGCTGTTTTTTTTTGTGCAAAAAATGATGTATAAAAAGCGTAAAAAGATATTGTCATAATATAGATTATATTTTGCCGTTGATAATTTTTGTCGTTAAGCGGGGTTGATGATACAGGGGATAATCATTTTATATTATAATTTGTTTTTTTCGTTGTTCTATTTTTTGTTTGTTCGCCATAAAATGTACAAAAGGTGGAAAACGGCATGAAAACTGAAACACAAAAACAAAACGAAGGAATAATCAAACAAAACATTTTCAGATATTTAAAGGCGCTTTTTGTTTCGCTTATCATTACTTTTGCGTGCATCATTTTGTTTGCGTTCATCATTAAGTGGGCATCACTTCCAGACAAGGTGATAAGCCCTGTGAACATGGCAATCAAGGCGATAAGCGTGTTCTTTGGTGCAATGGTTTTGACAAGAAACTCAACAAAAGGAATGCTTCAAGGTTTGCTTTTTGCGGGAATCTATACAATTTTGGCATTCACAATCTTTTCAATTTTGGCACAAAAACTCACTCTTGGACTTGGGCTTATTGCCGACCTTGCATTTGCAGTTGTTGTTGGTGCAATTGGCGGGGCAGTAGGGGTGAACGTGAAAAAGAATAAATAAAAATAAAGCCATCCATTCGGGTGGTTTTTTATTTTAAAAGTGGTCGTGCATGGTAAAAAATTATAATGAAAAGTGGTTTTCATCAAATATTTCCAAAGTTCTTTGTCAATAATTCATGAAAATGTGTGACATTATGCAAAATTTAATCAAGTATTTTTCGGAAAAGATTGACCAAAGGCTTTTTCATATTGTATAATGTTGCCAAAATGAAATGTAAGGACGAAAATTAGATGAAACCTATAAACAAGAAAGTTGCGAAAGTATTTATCATTTTGGTTGTCATTGCTTTGGTTGTTGGCTCGCTTTTTGCGTTCGTACCAATGCGTTTCAATTCATATACTTTCACTTCAATTGCTGCGGCAATCAATAAATCAACCGACCTTTCAGGCGGTGTTTATGCTGAATATGAACTTGATGGCGAATATTCAACCGCAAAAATCAACAATTCAATCAGCACAATTCGCAATATTTTGGAAGAAAAGGGATATTCTGGTGCTTCAATCTATGCACTTGCAAACGAAAAAATCCGTATTGAAATTGGCTATAAAAGCATGATTAACGGCTCGAACTCTTTCAAGCAATCATACACACTTTTAAGCGCAATTGGAATTGGAACTTTCGAACTTCGCAGTTCTTCAAATGCAGACGACACATATATTGTTGGAAACAAACATATCACAGACGTAACGGTGAACACATACAATTCATCGATTTATGTCATGCTCAATTTTAACGACAATGGTGTAGAGCAATACAAGAAAATGCTTGCGGCTTCAAAAACTATCTATGTTTATATGGGTGGCGACTTGATGACAAGTTTCAGTTCTGAAAACATTACTGCATCTTCATCAATGCCTCTTTCTTTTGCATCATTTGACAGTGCAGAAGATTTTGCAATGAAAGTTAGACTTGGAAGCATGGATGTTGGTCTCAACTCAGACACTGTTTGCATCAACACAATGAGTTCAACTTTGCCATTTATCAACTTTGAAACAAACCCAAACAACTCTCGTTTCACTTGGGACATCACTTTTATTATTGGTCTTGTTGCAATTGCTCTTGTTGTTTTGCTTGGTGTTGCATATTTAATTTGGAAAGGTGGCGTTCTTGGTGCATTTGAACTTCTTGCACTTGTGTTTGACACCATTATTGCTGTGTTCTTTATTTGGGCATTCCCATGGGTTGAACTCAGCCTTTCAAGTTTAATTGCAATTGCTCTTGGCTATGCAATTGTCATTGCAACTTCACTCATCTATATTTCAAGAATCGAAGAAGAATATAAACAAGGAAAAACCATCACTGCATCTCTTGAAAGTGCCTATAAAAAATCACTTTCACCTGTACTTGCAACTGGAATAGTGCTTACAGTCATTTTTGGCGTTGTTGCTATTGTCGCAGGGGCAGGACTCAGAGTGTTCGGCTTAATCACTTGCATCTTCTCATGCATCTCAATGTTCAACACCGCAGTTATGCTCCCAGGCTTCGTAAACATTTTCGAAGCATTCAATGATGGGGCTGAAAAACCATATAGACTTGAAAACAAGGGGGAAGTTAAAGATGAAAAATAAGAAATCTTTGCTTTGGTTTTATGCAATCGTTAGCCTTGTGATTATTATTGCAGCAGTTGTTGTTTCTTTGACTGCTGGAATTTCTCTTGGAACCGACATTGGTGGCGGAAACCAAGTTGAAGTTAAAATTTCTGCTGAAATGCCTGCAAAAACAGCAACAAAAGACCTTGAAAGTGTAATGAATAAAAAAGGTTACACAGTTGAAAGAGTTTTTATTGAAGACAAATATACAGACACCTATGTTGTTGCAAAAACTGCAACAAAGAAAATTAAAGATGCAGACGCACTTAAAAATGCAATTGCCGAAAAACTTGAAATTTCAGCATCAGATGTTGAAATTCTCTCTTTCGACGGAAGTGTTACAAACAAAGCCGTAATCTGGACAAGTGTTGGCGTTGTTTGCCTTTTGCTTGCACTCTTTATAATGGGTTGGATTAGATATGGCATTGTTGCGGGTGCAACTCTTGCGGTTGTTTCGCTTCACAGCCTTATCATGGCAATGTCATTCTTGGTTCTCACACGCTTGCCAATCACTTTGGTTTCAGTAATTGAAATTTTGGCAGCAGTTGTTCTTGTAATCTTTGCAACAATCCTTCTTCTTGAAAGAATCAGAGAAAACAAGAAAATGAAACACAACGAAACTCTTTCTCAGGAAGAACTTGTTTCTCTTTCAGAGAAAGAATCAAGAAAACCTCTCATCTTTATTGGTGCTCTTGTAATGGTTCTTTGTGTCGTTTTAATGTGCGTTCCAATCAGAGCCGTAATTTTCTCTGCACTTACAATGTTTGTTTGCGCTCTTACAGCAGTTTTTTCATATTATTGCCTTGGAACCAAACTTCATTCAGTAATGCTTACTGTTCAAGCAAACACAGAAAGAGCAAGACTCAGCAAAAATGTTTCTCCTGCACCTGCTGAAACAAAAAAGAAAACTACAAAGAAAACAAAATAGTTTTTTAAACTTTTAACAATTATAGTAAAAAAATAAGCCTGAAAATCAACACTTCATAGAAATATGGGGTTTGTTGGTTGTCGGGCTTTTTTGTTTATTTGCACACTTTTTGCAAAATATAAACACAAAAAAATATCATTATAAAGTCAAAATTAAATCTTTTAATATTTACTTTTAAAGCATCAAAACTTTTAAAGCGAATGCAGATTTGAAACAAATCAATTGCAACCATGTAAAAAAAACAAAAATATATAAAAAACATCAAAAAACAAAATAAAAAGGAAAGAAAATGAACCAGAAACTTGACCCAAGGATTATAAATTTTCTTACGAAAAAAGGAATAGACACTCCTGAAAAACTTGAAGAATATTTGAATCCAACAACCGAAAAAATGCTTGACCCTTTCAAACTTGACGGAATGAAAGAGGCAACTGAAAGAATTAAAACTGCCATTGCAAACAAGGAAAAAATCGTCGTTTATGGCGATTATGACTGTGATGGAATTTCCGCATGCGTTGTTTTGTATCGTTTTTTCAAGAAAAAGGGCATTGATGTTGATGTTTTCATTCCAAATCGTTTTGATGATGGCTATGGTTTGTCGTTTGACATGATTGACACAATCAAAAAAGAATCAAATCCAGACCTGATGATTACGGTTGACCTTGGTGTTACTGCTGTTTCCGAGGTTCAAAAAATCAAAGAACTTGGAATAGACGTGATTGTAACCGATCACCATGAACCAGCAGAAACTCTTCCTTCTTGCATTGTGATAGACCCAAAGAAAAGTGGTCAAGAATACGAATTTAATGGGCTTTGTGGTGCGGGAGTTGCTTTGAAAGTTGTTGAGGCGATTGATGGAAGAGAAAACATTTCAGAATATTTCGATATTGTTTCAATTGCAACAATTGGTGATATTGTTCCGCTTGTTTCAGAAAACCGAATCATTGCAAAACTTGGCATTGAAATGCTTGCAAAAAAGCAATGCATGAAAAGCATTTCTTTCATGCTTAAAAACTTGAACCTTGAAGATGTTTCAGGAACCGATGTTGCGTTTAAGATTGTTCCACGCCTCAACGCGAGTGGGCGAATGAGCCAAGGCAAAAAAGTTTTCGACTTTTTGGTTGAAGAAGATGAAACTCTTTTGGCACAGTGTTACAGCGAAATTTTAAAGGACAATGAAGAGCGCCTAAACAGCATTTTTGAGGGTGTTTCAGTTCTTGAAAAAGAAATGGAAAAAACTGACCTTACAAGAGAAAATATCATTCTTTTGAAAGGCAATTTCCACCAAGGTGTTCTTGGAATTTTGGCTTCAAGAATTTGCCATGATTATAACCGCCCAGCAATCATTTTCACTGAAACAGAAGAGGGAACGCTGAAAGGAAGCGGAAGAAGTCTTGACACAATTGACCTTCACATGCTTTTGACAAAGTCAAGTTCAAACCTTATTCGTTTTGGTGGACACAAAATGGCGGTTGGTGTTGAACTTGAAAAAGACAAGTTTGATGTTTTCAAAAAAGAAATTTCGCAAAACATGAACAAAACTGTTTCGCAAAAAGAGTTTTTGCTTGGCGAACAATATGACATTGAAATTGAAGAAAAAGACATTAACAAAGATTTCATTTCGTCACTGAAAGCACTTGAACCTTTTGGTTGTCAAAACGAAAAACCTGTGTTCATGCTTCCTTGTGAGGCTCTTGTTATTTCACAAATGAAAGACAGTGCGTTCAAACACTATCGTGCATCAACAAAATCTGGAAAAACTATAATGTGCTTTAATGGTTCAAAGCATGTTGGAGTTTTAAAATCGCCAGTCAAAAAGCACCTTATCATTGAACTTGAAAACAACACTTTCAAAAGCAAAACCTATGCACAGGCAATTTTGAAAGACGTTTTTGTGAAAGAACTTAAAATTGGAATCGACAAAGAAAAAGAAACCATTGTTTCGCTTTTAAACAAGTTTGAAGCCGAGGGAAAACAAAGCAAAAATGTGCATTATTATCAAATGCACGACCTTGAAAACATTCTTTTGCAAAACCAAAATTCTTTGTTTGGAACCATTGTTGTTGTGGACAGCAAAAAAATTGCATCAAGACTTGCAAACTTTTTGCCAAAACTTAAAAACTTTACACTTTCACATGTTCCACTTAAAAACAAACAAAACACAATTTTAATAAGTCATGAATATCCAGTTTCAACTTTTGACTTTTCAGGGTATAAAACTGTCATATTCACGCGTACAATTTTCACGAATGAAAAAGTTGCTTTTGCTGAAAATTACAATGTATTTGTCCCTGCATTTAAACAAAATCTTGAAGAAGAACTTCGAACAGGCAGAGATGTCAGCGTGATGGCATATAACATTTTCAAAAAGAACGCAAAAAGCATAAAAGCAAACAACATTTTCGAGTGGGTTCAAAAAATCAATGCTGTCGAGGGCGGACTTTCGTGCTCACAACTGATTTTCTCGCTTCTTGCATTTGTTGAACTTGGATTTATGAAACTTGAATTTGAACCAGAATTTTCGGTTTCTGTTGTTGTAAATCCACCAAAAAGAGAACTTGGTTCTTCTTCATTCATGAATAAAATTGCTTCAAGGAGATAATAAATGGAATTTCTTGACCTTGTAAAACAAAATTACGGTGACAGTGAACTTATCAAAAAAGCATATTATTTTGCATCAGAAGCACATAAGAACGAAAAAAGAAAAAGCGGTGAACCGTATATTGTTCACCCAATTGCTGTTGCAACAATTTTAATTGAAATGAAAATGGACGAAGCAACAATTGCCGCAGCCCTTTTGCACGACACTGTTGAAGACACATCAGTAACTTTCAAACAAATAAAGCAAGAGTTTGGTGATGAGGTTGAAAAACTTGTTAAAGGTGTTTCGAAAATCAACCGCATTCACTATGACAACAAAGAAATTGTCGAAATGGACTCACTCAAACGCATGTTCATTGCAATGAGCAAAGATTTGCGCGTGATTTTGATTAAACTTGCAGACAGGCTTCATAACATTCGAACAGTTGAATATCTTTCCGAAGACAAGCGCATAAAGTTTTGTTCAGAAACCATGAACTTGTTTGTTCCGCTTGCTGAACGCATGGGCTTTAATGCCATGAAAAGAGAAATGGAAGACACCTGCTTCAAATATTTGAACCCAGAAGAATATGAAAAGGTGAAAAACGAATCTGATCGCAAATATAAAAAATCACAAGAAAAGATGAAATCTATCACCGAAACCTTTGAAAACGCACTTGCAAAAGAAGGAATCAAACACGAAGTTCAAAGCCGTTTTAAGCATGTTTATAGCCTTTATAAGAAAATTAAAAGCAAAGGTACTGCAAAAATTTATGACGCAATTGCTTTTCGCGTGATTGTTGAAACGGTTGAACAGTGCTATCAAGTGCTGGGAATTGTGCATTCGCTTTATCGTCCAGTTCCGGGAAGAATCAAAGACTATATCGCAAGTCCAAAGGCAAATGGATATAAGTCGCTTCACACAACTGTGCTAATGAAAGATGGAACTCCTTTCGAAGTTCAAATTCGAACTTTTGAAATGCATGAACTTTGCGAATATGGAATTGCTTCACACTGGCGTTATAAGTCTGGTGATGCAAAAAAAGAAGAATATGAAAACGAACTCAACTGGATTAAAGATGCGGTTGAAAATGAAAAACAAATCAAAGACAGTTCTTCGTTCATAAAGGTTATGTCAATGGACTTGGCAACAAGCGAAATTTGGGTTCTAACTCCAAAGTTCAAGCCAATTTCTTTGCCTGAAAAATCCACACCGGTCGACTTTGCCTATGCAGTTCACACCGACATTGGAGACACCTGCGTTGGTGCAAAAGTAAACGGCAAAAAAGTTCCGCTTTCAAGAACTCTTGAAACTGGTGATGTTGTTGAAATTATCACAGATAAAGACAAAAAGCCATCACGTGACTGGCTCAAATTTGTTGTAAGTTCACATGCAAGACAAAACATTCGAAACTACTTTAAAAGAAACATCAATCCAGAAACTGTGAAAAAGGGTAAAACCATGGTTGAAAAGACTGCGGAAGTAACTGGAATTTCTATGGGTGAAATCTTGTCGCCAGAACTTTTGGAAGAGTGCAATCGAAAATATTTGGTATATTCGTTTGACGACATGTTCGCAAGCGTTGGTGCGGGCGGAATAAACGCGTTTGACATTGTTTCAATTGCTCGTCAAATAAAGAAAAGCCGACACGAAAACGAAAAGAAAGAAGAGTGCCCAATTTATATCGAGGGCAGTGATGTTTCGGGTGTGAAACTTGCAAGATGTTGCAATCCAGTTCCGGGTGACGAAATTGTTGCAATCGAGTCTAATTCGGGAACAATCACAGTTCACTGCAAGTCTTGTGTGAACCTTAAAAATGTAGACACAGACAGAACTTTGAACGCCGAGTGGAAAACGGGCGAAACTTTCAATCCATATCGCAAATATGACCTTGTGCTTCGCATTGTTGGAAAAGATGAAGACGGCATGCTTTCAAAAATTATTGATGTTCTTTATGACATGAAAGTGAAAATGAACACAATAACTTGTCGAATCGTTTCAGAAGGCAAGTTCGAGGTTGTTGTAAGCATCAAAGTTCGCAACCTAGACGAGACCAATCAAATCATGGAAAGAATCAAGAAAATTGACAACATTCAATTCGTGAATCGTTCAAGCGTGAACTGATAAAATTTTGAAAATATTTGATAAAACACTTTACTTTTTAAACTAAAAATGATACAATCTTTGCGTACCTTGGGTTAGGTGCTTGAAACCTTTAAAGTTTTTCGGTTTCAAGATGGCTAAACCTTGTGGCAAATTTTAAATGGGAGGAAAAACTATGGATAAAGCAAAAAAACAAGCAATCATTGCTGAATATGCAAGAACCGAAGGCGACACAGGTTCACCAGAAGTTCAAATTGCTCTTTTGACTGAAAGAATCAATCACCTTACAGAGCACTTGAAATCAAACAAACAAGACGACCATTCACGTCGTGGACTTCTTCAACTTGTTGGACGCAGAAGAGGTCTTTTGAACTATCTTAAAGAAACAAATCTTGATGGTTACAGAGACTTGATTGCAAAACTTAACATCAGAAAATAGAAAATATTTGGGGGCGGGGTATTTTATCTTGCGCCCTTTATTTTTGAAAAAAAGGAGAAAAATATGGAAGGAAGAATTTTTAAAACAAACATCGCTGGCAAAGACCTTGTTGTGAAAACCGGAAAATATGCAGAATTTTCAAATGGTTTTTGCATGGTTTCATGTGGCGAAACAACTGTAATGGTGAACGTTACAATGTCTGAAAAACCAAGAGAAGGAATGGACTTTTTCCCACTCAACGTTAACTTTGAAGAAAAAATGTATTCTGTTGGAAAAATCCCAGGAAGTTTCAAAAAACGTGAAGGAAGAGAAAGCGACAAGGCAATTTTAACATCTCGTCTTATCGACCGTCCAATTCGTCCACTTTTCCCAAAAGGATTTTATAACGACGTGGTTGTTGTTGCAACCGCTCTTTCTGTTGACCCAGACAATCCACCAGAAGTGCTTGCAATGATTGGTTCATCTGTTGCACTTACAATTTCAGACATTCCTTTCAACGGACCAACTGGCTCTGTTGTTGTTGGAATGATTGATGGAAAATATATCATCAACCCAAATCAAGAAGAAAGTGAAAAGAGTCGTCTTCATTTAACACTTTCTGGAACAAAAGACGCAATCATGATGGTTGAAGCAGGTGCAGAAGAAATTTCTGAACAAGAAATGCTTGATGCAATCATGTTTGGTCATGAATATATCAAACAAATTTGCGCTTTCATTGACGACATTCAAAAAGAAGTTGGCAAACCAAAGAAAGATGTTGAACTCTTCACAGTTCCAGAAGACATGAAGAAAGAAATCATCGACTTTGCAGACAAGAAAATGGATGAGGCTCTTGAAGTTACAACCGACCGTGCAGAACGTGACGCAAAAGTAGAGGCTTTGGAAGAAGAAACAAAAGCACACTTTGCAGAAAAATATCCAGATGGCGCACTTCAAATTAACGATGTTCTTTATAAACTCAAAAAAGAAAAAGTAAGAAGAATGATTGTTGACAAAGAAATTCGTCCAGACGGAAGAGCCCTCACAGAAGTTCGTCCAATTTGGTGCGAAACTGGCATTTTGCCAAGGGTTCACGGTTCAAGTGTGTTCACTCGTGGACAAACACAAGTTCTCAACGCTTTGACTCTTGGAACAATTTCAGAAGTTCAAAAACTTGATGGTCTTGATAACGAAGAATATAAAAGATATATCCATCACTATAACATGCCTGGTTATGCAACTGGCGAAGCAAAACCAATCCGTTCACCAGGAAGAAGAGAAATTGGACATGGTGCTTTGGCAGAACGTGCTTTGGAACCAGTAATTCCAAGTGAAGAAGAGTTCCCATATGCACTTCGTCTTGTTTCAGAAGTTTTAAGTTCAAACGGTTCATCATCAATGGCATCTGTTTGTGCTTCAACACTTTCTCTTATGGACGCTGGCGTTCCAATCAAAGCCCCTGTTGCAGGTTGCGCAATGGGTCTTATCAAAGACGAGAAAACCGGAAAAGTTATCGTTCTTACAGATATTCAAGGCGCAGAAGACTTCTATGGCGACATGGACTTTAAAGTTGCTGGAACTGAAAAAGGAATCACTGCAATTCAAATGGATATCAAAATTAAAGGTATCGATAAAGACATTTTAACTCGCGCTCTTGCACAAGCACGTGACGGAAGAATGCACATCATGGGCAAAATGCTTGCTTGCCTTCCTGAACCAAGAAAGACAATGAGTAAATATGCTCCAAAGATTATTTCATTTAACATTGACCCTGAAAAAATTGGCGAAGTTATCGGTTCTGGCGGAAAGACAATCAATAAAATTATTGATGAAACTGGAGTTAAAATTGACATTGAAGATGACGGACGCGTTATGATTGCTTCTGCTGATGAAGAAAAAGCATTGAAAGCAAAAGAGATTATCATGGGCATTGTTTTTGAACCAGAAATTGGCGAAAGATATACAGGAACTGTTGTTCGCATCATGCAATTTGGTGCATTTGTTGAACTTACAGAAAATGTAGACGGAATGATTCACATTTCTAAACTTTCAAGCAAACGTGTTGAAAGAGTTGAAGATGTTGTGAACATTGGTGACCGCGTTGAAGTTGAAGTTATCAAAATTGACGAACGCGGAAGAGTTGACCTTAAACTCATCAAAAAACTTTAATCCTATTTTTCAAAAATAAAGAAACCCCTATGCAAAGCATGGGGCTTTTCTTTTGCGGAAAATATGATAATAAAAAGTGTGATGAAAAACTAAAATAAATTAGTTTTTGTTTTTTTATAAATACAAAGTATTTATAAAATTTTTAAAAATTATTTAGAAATGGGCGATATTTGTTTGCTTTGTGGTTTTATTATTAGTATAATTAAAATGTATTGGTGTATATTTTGATATATCAAAAAATAAAAGGTGAAAAATGAAAAGAAAACTGAATAAATTTGTATTTTTGTTTATTCTTCCAGTTTGCATAATTCTACTTTCTGGTTTCTTTTCTGTTGTAGCCACACAAACTGCATATGCCGTTTCTGGAAATGGCGGGGCAATTTATGTTGGGGCAAACTCGACTTATAATTACAATCGTGGTTCAATTTCAGGGTCCAAGGCATCTGGAAATGGCGGTGGGGTTTATGTTGATGCCGGCGGAACATTTAACATGACCGGTGGAACAATTTCTGGAAATACTGCAATGAAGGGTGGCGGTGTTTATGTTTCAACCAACGGCAATTTCACATTAAACAGTGGCGAAATTTCTGGAAACACTGCAACCGAGGGCAGTGGTGGAAACATTTATAACGGTGGAACATTTGTCATGAATGGTGGAACTGTTGGAAAATCGAGTTCGCCAGCATTGTTTTATAATTTTTATAACACAACCACAAAACTTTATGGTGGCAACTTCTATGAGAATATCTATTCATATTCAGACATCGAAGCAAAGGTTGAAGCAAACATAACTGGGCAAATAGAGTTTGTTGAAACTGGCGTTCTTACAATTGAGAACTATGCCGGAACAACCCCAAAATATACAATTCGTGTTGCAAGCACACGCGAAAAGGGCGCAATTATTGTTTTTAAAGGTGGCTCAGAAACCGCTCCGGACTTGTCAAAAATTGTGATTGGAGGCTATGATACAAACAACTATGTGATTTCTTGCGAGAAAGACTCAAACAATGTTTGGACTATTGGACTTTCTCAAAGAAAAACAACAGTAACTTTCAACCCGACATTTGGAACATGTGAAACAACTTCAAAAGTTGTTGATTATGGTGCCACCTATGGCGACCTTCCATCGGCATATTATCAGGGTCACGTTTTCAACGGTTGGAGTTTGAACTATGTTGATGTTGAGAAAAACGTTTTTGGGCTTTCAGACTGCACAAGAGATGGAACAACTTTTACATTTGATACTGAATCATTAAACACAAGTGATACAAACATAGCTTTCCAAGTTCAGACATATAAAGACACGTCAACTTTTGTTGATGGATTGTCTTCAACAGGAGCACTTGGTGTTGTTTCATTTACATTTACAAAAAATGATTCATTCAATTATTTGCGAGTTAAATTGAATGGAAACAATAGAGATGCAATTTTGTTTATCAATGCTACTGGTTTGACGAATGGCGAAACCTATGTTTTTCAGGCGAACATTCAAGAAATCAGCATGAATCACATGGTTGTTAAAGACATTAAAATTGAGAAAAACTCAAGAAATATTGCAACCACTTTTAATGACGACACTGTAACTGAAAGCACAATTGTTAAGGTTCCAACAAATCATACACTTTTTGCAAGATGGACAGAACGAAAGGTTACTGTTCGTGGAAACAATGGGGAAGGTGAGTCAAGTTATTTTGGAGATGTGAACGAGGTTATAAGTTTGCCATCACTTTCAACACCTGAGAACGAAAAGTTTAGAGGTTTTCAAGGCAACTCGGCATATATTGGTTTTAACGACCAATCGCAATTGACTTGGTATACAATTGACTCGAAATATAAGTTTGAAGACCTTATAACTGTAAATTGCTGGGTATATTTGGATAATTGGACAACTTTCACTCGAGCAATTTCATGCACCGAGGGTGGCGGTTGGAATTTTGAAAAAGACACAGTGAACAACGAAGTTGTTGTCCGCTTTGCAATTTATGATAAAGGCGTTGGTTACAAGTCAACAAACGGCGTTGCGCTAAGTTCAATTTCTTCTGGTTGGCACATGCTAACCGGCGTTTTTGACGGCACCAAGGCATATTTCTATTTTGATGCTGATTTGAAAGCAACAAGCAGTGTTTTTTCATCTGGAAAAATTGGATACAATGCTAACAACTCCATCATTGTTGGTGCCGAGGCGGGGTGGCAAGAAAATCAAATTGACACTGGAATCCCAGTTCTTCCTGGAAAAGTTAGAAATGTTACAATTATCAATTCTGCATTTTCAAGTAATGATATTGCAAAGGTTTATAACGCTGGTTATATGGCTTCAATATTGTTTTATGGCTTTTCTAACAAAGCAGAAGATATTCTTGAAGCACAATGGGAGACAGCGGTTTATGATGTCAAATTCGACCCGACAAATGGAGAATCGGTGACAACCGGAAGTGCAAAATTTGGACAATCCTATGGTTCATATTTTCCATCAAATCCAACAAAAAATGGATATAACTTTGTTGGTTGGAGCAAGAATTTTTTCAACCACAACATGGCAATTATTGATGATTGTTGCTCCCAAAATGGAACAACTTTCACTTTTGACACCGGCTCTGCAAACACTAATTCTGGAAGCATGCTTTTCGCGGTTCAAGGTTGCATAGGCACAAGCACCTATGTGAAAGATCTTTGTTCAACCCAAAGTATTGGTCTTGTTTCATTTGTTATTACAAAAGATTCATCATATACCTTCTTCAAAATCAAATTGAATGGAAACAATAAAGACGCATATTTCTATATTGATGCAACACATCTTGCAAACGGACAATATGTTCTGCAAGCAAACATTTTGGAAATGTCAATGAACAGGATAGTTGTGAAAGACATTATGATTGAACAAAACGAAAAGTCTTTGACAACCGACAGCACAAGTTCTGCACTTTCAACTTCAAGCGTATGCAGTGAAAGTTGTGGTCACACTTTGTTTGCATGGTGGCAAGATAAAACAGCAAATGTGATTGTTAAAAACCTTTCAGGTGGCAGATATGAAGGCTCAGTAATGGGAAATGCAAGTGGAATATGGTCTGGAACATATAAGGTTGGAGACTCTTTGACAATTTCATATTCACCAAATGGATTATATTCTTTTTCAAAAGTTGTTAAAGGATCAAATTGGAATGGGACAACAATTCAAGAGGGATCTGTATCTAACATAAACTATACAATCACAGAAGAAGATTGTGACAATGGAACCATAGACTTTAGAATTTGCTATACGATTAGCGGAATACTCCATTCGGTTACAAATGGTGTTGTTGATGATGCAACAGGTGGAACGGTAAGATTATATTCATATCAAACTCCTGCAGGTTTGGTTACAAATGGTTGGGCATATTATGGTCCAAACACAAGCAAAGAGATATTTGCGACAGCGATAGGTGACTATACATTTAAAGGCTGGTTTAAAAATTCAAATTGCACTGGAACTCCGGTTTCAACCGATGCAGAATACAATTTCACAGACGGAACAACCGGTGACTTTGAATATTATGCACTGTTTATAAATTATAGAAATTTCCCATCAACTTGGAAAACAGAAATCGCTTCAACAACCTATATGACAACAACAATCACACAAGCTTTAACAAGCATAAAATTTGCTCCAACGGTTCCAAGTGGTTACACTCAAATTGGAACTCTTTCAACCGGTCTTCCAGTTTATAAAGGAACAACAGCAACCGACATTGCTTTTGTTGCAGGAAGAATTTTTGCACCTGAAAACTCATTTGAATTGTTCTCTGATTTTTCAAAATTAACAACTTTAGATATGAGTGTTTTTGACACGTCAAATGTTACAAACATGAGGTCTATGTTTTATAAATGTTCAGCATTAACAAGTCTAGATGTGAGCGGATTTGATACATCTAAAGTTACAAGCATGTATTATATGTTTTATAAATGTTCAGCATTAACAAGTCTAGATGTGAGCGGATTTGATACATCAAATGTTACAAATATGTCAGAAATGTTTGAAGATTGTTCAAGTTTAACAAGCCTTAATTTAAGCAATTTTAACACATCAAATGTTACAAATATGTCATGGATGTTTGCTAAATGTTCAAGTTTAACAAGTTTAGATGTAAACAGTTTTAACACAACTAAAGTAACAGACATGAGTTATATGTTTTCTGGTTGTTCAAAATTAACAAGTCTAGATGTGAGCGGATTTGATACATCAAATGTTACAGACATGAGTAATATGTTTCAAGGCTGTTCAAGTTTAACAAGTTTAAATGTAAGTAATTTTGACACAACTAATGTTACAGATATGGGTTTTATGTTTGCTAATTGTTCAAAATTAACAAGTCTAAATTTAAGCAGTTTTAACACAACTAATGTTACAGATATGGGTTTTATGTTTTCTGGTTGTTCAAAATTAACAAGTCTAGATCTTTCAAGTTTTAACATGACTAAAGTTACATATTCAGCGTATATGCTTGACTTTGGATCGTCAAATAAGATTGAAGTTTTAAAAACACCATATAACAATACTATGAATCTTGCAATAACAACAGGGTCAACACTTTATAACAAAGCAAATGGAAAAGTTGTTACAAGTGTTCCCGCAAACACATCGTCAAGTTTAACATATGAAAATGGTAAAATTTTCCCATCAACTTGGAAAACAGAAATCGCTTCAACAACCTATATGACAACAACAATTAGACCTGCAGACTTAACAAACATAAAATTTGTTGCTTCAGTTCCAAGTGGCTACACAAAAATCGGAACACTTTCAACAGGACTTTCAGTTTATAAGGGAACAACAGCAACCGACATTGCTTTTGTTGCAGGAAGAATTTTTGCACCAGTAAACAGTTCTTCTTTGTTTTCATCACTCACAAGTCTTTTAAACATAGATTTCAGTGCATTTGATACATCGCAAGTAACAAACATGTATAAGATGTTTTATAACAGTGCAGTAACAAGTCTTGACCTTAAAAACTTTAACACAAAGTTGGTTACAGACATGAGTTATATGTTTGCCCAATGTGTAAATTTGACGAGTCTTAATGTGACAAGTTTTGATACATTGAAAGTAACAAACATGGATTCAATATTCTTTATGTGTTCAAATCTTGCAAGTCTTAATGTGACAAATTTTGAAACAATGAATGTTACAAACATGAATAGCATGTTTAATGCTTGCAACAGTTTGACAAGTTTGGATTTGAGTGGTTTCAATACCGGCTCTGCCACAAATATGGGAGGAATGTTCTATCAATGTACTTCGCTTGAAAGTGTAATATTGACAAGTTTTAGAACCACAAGCGTTACAAACATGGATAATATGTTTGGTCAATGCAGAAGCCTTATTGTTCTTGATTTGAAAAAGTTTAACATGTCAAGTGTTACATCGGCATCAAAAATGTTGGTGTTTGGAACATCAAGCAAACTTCACAAACTTGTAACCCCATATAATAACACAATCACACTTGAAGTTACAGGCTCAACAACCTTCTATGATTCAAACGGAAACGCAGTATATGGCGTTCCTGCAAACACATCAAGCAGTTTGACATATTATACTGCTGAAAGTGCACATAGTTTTAAAACATCAACATATTATTCTCAAATTGCAAAAAACAGAGTAAAACACAATGTTTCAACAACAAAAACCTGTACAGTTTGTTATTATTCAAAAACAACTGAAACAACAGAAGCACATAGTTTTTTATCAACTGGCAGTTGTTCAAAGTGTGGTTTTAGTGTCGGAACACAATATATTTTGAAAAACAATTATGATGACGATAGAGATATTGACATCTTCTTTGAGAAAGACAAGCAACGAAAAGAGTTCTTTGTTTTGAAGGTTGCTGGATAAAATGATTTTGATATGAAATATGTTTTGTGAAACAAACATAAAAACGAAAAAGAACGAGTGCTTAAATTAGGCATGACACAAGTGTTTTATATTAAAAACTGATGTGAAAAAATTTAACCCTTTGCAAAAATGCAAGGGGTTTTATTTTGTTGTTTTAAATATTTTGTTTTTGAAAATCATATTATATATGGGAGAAAGATATGATTTTTAAAAAGAAACAGAGTGTAGATAGTTCGGGCAAGGTTAAAGGAAATGAAAATCAAGGCTTCGAACCTAGTAAGCATGAAATTCAAGATAAAGTAGAAAAAATCAAGCAAGACCAAGACAGCGGGAAAACAGAGCAAAACCAAGACGGCGGGGAATTGTTGTTTGGACATTGTGAAAGCAATAAAGAGTGCAAAGAAAAAGAAACCAAAGGGCAGAAGGTTGTTTTGCATGGACTTGTAAGTTTTTGTTTGGTGTTTATGGTTTTTGTTGTTGCACTTATGTGTGGCTTTGTTGGAGGTGAAGATGCTGTTGCAACTTTCAAGAAATATAACGGGGTGATTTATAAAGGAAGCGAAACAAACAATCGCGTTGCGCTGATGATAAATGTATATTGGGGAACCGAATATCTTGAGAAGATGCTTGCGGTTCTTGAAAAGAACAATGCAAAGGCAACATTTTTTGTTGGCAAAACTTGGGTGGAGGAAAACCCCGTACTGCTCAAAAAAATGTATTCTGCGGGGCACGAAATTGGAAACCATGGCTCATATCACAAAGAACATGGTCGTCTTGGCTTTGAACAAAACAAAAAAGAGATTGATGATTGCACATTGGCTGTAAAGAAGGTTCTTGGAATTCAAATGAATTTGTTTGCGCCTCCCGGTGGGAGTTATAACAAGTTCACGATTTCGGCAGCGGAGAGTCTTGGCTATGAAACAATCATGTGGACTCATGACACAATTGACTGGCGTGACCAAAATGCAGACCTTATCAAAATGCGAGCAACAAGCGAAACTGTTTCGGGCGACCTTATTTTGATGCACCCAACCAAAGAAACCGCAAAGGCGTTTGAAGACATTGTTTTGGCGATAAATGGTAAAAAACTGACCCTTGACACCGTGTCAAATACAATTAAAGACCAATAAAGCCGTAAAAAATGTCCAAAATTTTATAAAAGTTTTGAAATCTGTTTTTATAACAGATTTTTTTATGTTATAATCATATATGAAATATTATAAATAAATTTATACGCAGGAGAAATCTATGGCACTTAAAACATTTCCAAACGGACTTCGAGTTTCAATCATTCCAAAATCTGACGCAAAACTTGCATCAGTTTGCTTGCATGTTACAAGTGGAACTCAAAGTGAAAAAAACTATGAAAGCGGAATCAGCGAATTTACAAGTCGCATGCTTTTGATGGGAACAAAAAGACACCCTTCAAATCGTGAACTTATCACCTATGCAAAAAGCAATGGCATTTTGATTGAAACCGACAACACCGCAGAAAGCATTTTGATTGTTGCTTCAACAACTGCCGATAATGTTGGAAAAGCAATCGACCTTGTTTCTGAAATTGCGTTCGAATCAATTTTTGCAAACCTTGCAGGAGACGTTGTTCGAAATTCACTTTTGGCCGACATTGTGAAACTTCAAGAAAACCCATCATATGTTTTGAACAGAATGGTGAACCAAGCACTTTTTTACAGAACTGGTCTTGCAAATCCAAAGTTTGGAACCACAACAACAATTTCAAGAATGACCGCAGAAGACAGCAAAGAATTTTTTGAAAGAGTGCTCACTCCAAAGAACTCGGTTGTTTCAATTGTTGGCGACATTGATGCTGATGCGGTTTATGAAAAAGTGATGAAAACCTTCTATGCACGTTTCACCGAAGGGGGAGACTATAAGAAACTTAAATATGTTGCAGAAATTGATAACTTTATGGGTGGCGAAAGAAGCAAAAACAAAAAACTAAATCAAAGCCGAATTTTGTTTGCTTTTCCTGCAATTTCATATAAGTCGAGCAGTAAATATGTTGTTCCAATCATTGTTCCTCTTCTTGAAAGAAGAATTAAAGATGAACTTCGCAATGCAAATTTCTTCCACAGCGAAAAAATCTATAACGAACAATTTGCAAACAATGGAAAAATTACAATTGAATGCATCGTAGACTTTGAAAATGTGAATGTTTATATGGACGAAGTTGTAAAGTGCATCAAAAACATGAATGCAATTGGAATTGGTGAAAACGAGTTTGAAATTGAAAAGAATGCTTTCATCATCAATTTCTTGAAAGACAACGAGCGTTCGGTTGACCTTTGCGTTAACGCAGCTCGCGAAGTTGCAATTGCAAAACAAAGTTACAGTCTTGCAAGCGAACTGATGAAAGTTGAACTTACAACCTATTCAGACGCAAACGACATTTTCCGTGACATTTTCGACTTTACAAAACTCTATATCGCATATCTCGGAAATTCAACCGACATTAACTCTGCAAAATATATTGACATTTAACACACAAGTTTAAAAGGAGCAAACAATGAAAAATCCACAAAAAGTTTCATCAAAAAAACTTAACGGAAAGCAGATTACTGGCATTTGCATGCTTGTTGTTTCTGTAATTTTCTTTGTTCTTTGCATTTTCCCTTCGTTTCTTGGCATTGGACGCTTTTTCCAAGGTCTTTTTGGCGCAATGTGCTATCCACTTTTTGTGCTTTTGTTCTTGATTGGAATTGCACTTTCGCTTAATATGTCATATTCGTTCAACAAAAAGTTCACGGCATATTTGGTTTTGTCTGCATTTGGCATCATTTGTCTTTTGCACACAATTTTCTCTTCACCATTCATGATGGAGTCTGCCAAAACCTTTTCTGATTTTGGAAGTTATCTTTCATATTGCTTGAAAATGAGTGGGGGAATCACTGTTGGCGGTGCTTTCCTTGGCATTTTTGTATACTTTTTCCGCGCTCTTATTGGACTTGGAGCAACCTATGTTGTGTTTGCAATTTTGGCAACAGTTTTTGTTGGACTTGTGATTGATTATATCATCTATAACAAAAAGCAAGGTCGCGACACAAAACTTCTTGAAAAGAAAGAAACTGCAAAACCAACTGGCATTGGCGAGTCGCTTGCTTCTGATGATTTTTACAGTTTTTCGGGCGAAGATGAGAAAAAACGTGATGAATATAACGAAATTTTGTCAAATCTTCCATCTTCTGAACCAGAAAACGAACAAAACCCTGCTGTTTTTGAAACCACTTTTGACAGCACAAATGAAAATGTCCAAGAGCCAGAGGAAAGAGAACTTCAAAGAACTCCGCCTCAATATTCTGAACAAAAAACCAACTATAATCGTGACCAAAACGCAGAAAGAGAACGAGCAAGAAATCTTCTTTTCGGAACAGCAACAACCTCTCAAAAGGCAGACAGAATAGACGATGAAGAAGAAAAACCACGTTCAGCACGAGAGGTTTTGTTTGGAGATCGCAACGGCGCCCCTGTTCCAAACATTTTTGACCGTTCAAGTGACGAAAGAAATGATTGGCGCAAACAATACGCTTCAAAACCTTTGCAATATCAAGACCAAGCATCTGAAAAGCCAGAAGAAAAACCTGCCGAAGAGAACACTTCATATAACATGAACGATGATGGCTCGGTAAAAACAAGTTGGGGTTCGTATCGTCCAACAAGAGTTGACCAAACCAACGTTGGAAGAGCAGAAGAAACCAATCTTACAAGCAAAAATGAAGAAGAAAATGGTCGTTTGTCTGCATTCGGTCGTCCTCTTGGCGAGTCAACCGAAAATCAAACCGAAACAAGAAATGTGTTTGATAGAAACGATGGCGTTGTTTCAAGAGAACCAATTGTGAATCGTGAAAATCGTGACATTCGCGAAAATATTCGTGAAAATCGCGAAGATTCAATCAGAAATGCAAGAGAAAATCGTGTAAATCTTTCAGAAGAAAGAAGAAACACAATTTCAGGAATCAATCAAACAACCGAAAATACCGACGAGAACGCGGTTCCAAACACCGAATTTGGTTCGCGCCTTTCACGTGCCGACAGAAGAGTTCGTTCAGAAGACTTGCTTGCAGATGCTTCATCACTTGGAATTTCTGCAAGAGAGGTTAAAGACGAAAACCAATCGTTCACAGGCATTTTGAACGAAACAAGAAATGAAAACCGTGTTGACAGGGTTGACAGAACTGTTCAAAGAACTCCTGAAAAACAAAAAGTTGAAAAAATCAGTTTTGAAAATCAACTTAATCGCGAATATAAAAAGCCATCAACAAATCTTTTGAAAATCACAAAAGAAGAAAATGTTGATTATAGCGCTGAATACAAACAAAAATCTGCAATTTTGGAAGCAACTCTTGACACTTTCAAAATCCCTGCAAAAGTTATAAATGTTGTTCGTGGTCCAAAGGTTACAAGATATGAACTTTCAATGCCAATTGGCATTCCAGTTTCAAGAGTTTTGTCATATGAAAAGGACATGAGCATGAACCTTGCTGCAAAGCATGGAATTCGTATTGAAGCCCCAATCCCAGGCAAAAACGCTTTTGGTGTTGAGGTTGCGAACGACAAAACAAGCATGGTTGGACTTCGCGAACTTTTGGAATCGCCAGAATTTCAAAACTTTAAAGGACCACTTCCTGTTGCAATTGGAAAGAACATTTCGGGTGAAGTTGTCATTAAAAGTTTGCCAAAAATGGTTCACTGCTTGGTTGCTGGTTCAACTGGTTCTGGTAAATCTGTGTTCTTGCATTCGCTTATCATGAGCCTTATGTTCAAACACTCACCAGATGAACTTCGTTTCATTATGATTGACCCAAAACGTGTTGAATTTTCACGTTATAACCGCATGCCACACTTGATGCTTCCAGAGGTTGTCACCGATTGCTCAAAGGCTGTCAATGCGCTTAATTGGGCAGTTAAAGAAATGGAAAGAAGATTCCAACTTCTCATGGAAAATGAGTGCCAAAAAATTGACCAATATAACGCTCTTGACAAAATCAGAAAAGGAGAGGAGAAACGCCTTCCATATCTGATTATCATTGTCGACGAACTTGCCGAACTTATGGGTGTTGCGAAAAAAGATGTTGAAGGCAAAATTCAACGTATCACTCAACTTGGACGTGCTTGCGGAATTCACATGGTTGTTGCAACACAACGTCCATCTGTCGATGTTGTTACTGGTGTTATCAAAAACAACCTTCCAACAAGAATTGCGTTCGCGCTTTCATCATATGTCGACTCTAAAACAATTTTGGACGAAGCGGGTGCTGAAAAACTTCTTGGACAAGGAGATATGCTTTTCTCAGGTCAAGACAGCAACCAAAAAATCCGTTTGCAAGGTGCTTATGTTTCAGATGAAGAAATCAAGGCAGTTTTGGACTATATCAAAGAAAATAACGTTTCAGAATATGACGAAGAAGTTCAAAACAGCATCTATGCCGAACCTGAAAAAGAAGAACTTCCAGAAGATGATGGTTCAGACAAGGGTTCAAACGAAGACCGTATGGATGAATATATGCCACAAGCCCTTAAACTTGTAATGAAAAACGGAAAGGCATCAATTTCAATGATTCAAAGAAGATTCAGCGTTGGTTATGCGCGTGCTGCTCGAATTATCGACCAAATGGAAACTCGTGGATTTATCAACCCGGGAATTGGAAATAAACCTCGTGATGTTAAAATTACAATTGCCGAATATAACGAACTTTTCGGTGACTTTGACAGCGAGAACTAGGAGAAAATATGGAAAAAAACTATTTGTCAATCAAAAAAGTAAATTTGGATTTAAATGAAAGAAAGGCATTATTTTTGATTTCATCAAAAAAGACAATATCATTAAAAGAACTTCAAAAATTTTTTTGCGGCTATGCAATAAGCGCAAATGTTCTTTCAAAACTTTGTGAAACATGGCTTTATTTCAGAGGTTAAAGAAGACAAATATAAAGTCAATATCACCAAAGAAGAATATGACAAATATTTCAAAGAAGATGTTGAATATTTTGGCGAGGTTGATGAACTTTTTCACGAGTGCGCAGAGTTTGCACTTGAAAATGGCAAAGTTTCGATAAACTCAATCATGAAAAGATTTTCTGTTGGAATTGCTCGCGCGAATCTTCTTCTTGATCAACTTGAAGACAAGGGCATTATTGAGAATGGCGTTGGTGAAAAACCAAGAAAAGTCATCATGACAAAAGAAGAATATGAACGATTTTTTAAAAAGATTGATAAATAAAAATTAAAGGAAAAAATATGGAAAAAGAAACAGACGAAATTAAATATGTTGGTGTAATTTCGCTTGGTTGCGACAAAAACAGGGTTGACACCGAGCATATGCTTACATATCTTGGCGAGGGTGGCTATCGTTTCACAAGTGACCCTTCAAAAGCAAACATTATCATTATCAACACCTGTGGCTTTATTGCAAATGCAAGAAAAGAGTCGATGGACACCATTTTGGAGATGGCAGAATATAAAAAACTTGGAACTTGCGAAAAACTTGTTGTCACGGGTTGCATGCCTCAAAAATGGCTTGGCGAAATGAGAAAAGAACTTCCCGAAGTTGACGTTTTCATGGGAACAAATGAATATCCAAACATTGTGAAAATTTTGGACAAAGCCTTTGAAACCGGCGAAAGAGTGATTGAAACAAACGGAAGCGAAAAAGAAACCTTTGTGAAAGACAGGGTCATTACAACTCCAAAACACTATGCATATTTGAAAATTGCAGACGGTTGTGATAACTTCTGCACATTCTGCACAATTCCATTCATTCGAGGAAGATATCGTTCTCGAGACATGAAAGAACTTTGCATCGAAGCGAAAAATCTTGTAAATGGCGGGGCAACTGAACTGATTTTGGTTGCACAAGACGTTACTCGTTATGGCTCGGATTTATCCGAAGACAAAAAGCCAAAACTTGTTGAACTTATTCGTGAACTTTCAAAAATAAAGAAACTCAAACGCATTCGTCTTCTTTATTGCTATCCTGAACTTGTTTCAGATGAACTTTTGAACGAAATGATGAACAACGAAAAACTTTGCAACTATCTTGACATTCCTTTCCAACATGTTTCAGACGGAATTTTAAAGAGAATGAACAGAAAAATTGACAAAGCGGGAACAATTGCTTTGATTGAAAAAATCAAGAAACTTCCACAATTTGTTGCAATCAGAACAACGTTCATGATTGGCTTCCCTGGTGAAACCGATGAAGACTTTGAAGAACTTTATTCTTTCATTAAAGAATATCCAATGCTTCATGTTGGCTTCTTTGCCTATTCAAGAGAAGAGGGAACTCCTGCAGCAGATTTTCCAAATCAGGTTCCTGAAAAAATCAAGCAAAAACGCCTTGTTCGCCTTGTAAAACTTCAAAGAAGTGTGATTAAAAAACTCAACAAACAATTTGTTGGTCAAACCCTTGAAGTTTGCTATGAAGGAATTGATTATAAAAAAGCCAAGTTTTTTGGAAGAAGTGAATATCAATCACCTGAAATTGATTCTCTCATCTATTTCAAAAGCAAAGAACGCCTTGAACTTGGTGAATATTATAAAATTAAAATCAAAAGAGTTCATGAATATGATCTCATAGGAGTAAAAGAATAATGAAGTGGAATATACCTAACATTTTAACAATGATAAGAATGGGGCTGACACCTGCAGTTGTTGTGCTTTTTCTTGTCAACATTCCAAACGGAATTGGAGTTTTTGTTGCCCTTGGACTTTATATCCTTGCTTGCGTAACAGACTTTTTAGATGGCTATATTGCAAGAAAATATAACCAAATCACCGACTTTGGAAAATTTATGGACCAAATTGCAGACAAAGCAATTACAACTTCTGCAATGATTTTGGTTTTGCTTGCAACAAGAAACGTTACAGTGACATGGCTTGCTGTTACAATTGTGTTGATTGTTGTTCTTCGTGACACAGTGATTTCAGGAATCAGAATGGTTGCTGCAAATAAAAATATTGTTATTGCTGCCGACATTTTCGGAAAAGTAAAATCATTTTTCCTTGATGTTGCATCAATGATATTGATGCTCTATGTTGGGCTTACTGCATGCCTTTCTGGTGGCGAAAATGCAAAAATTGGTTCAATGCCAATTGAATATATCCGTTGTTTCGGACTTGCACTTATGATTATTGGTGCTTCTCTTGCAGTTGTTTCACTTGTGAACTATTGCATTAAAGCGGTCAAGTCGCTTAAAGAACTTGAAAACAAAAAAGAAAGAGAAAAAATTAAATAGAAGGATAGAAAATGAAAAGTCAAGTTTTAAAACTTTACGGACTGACAAAAGATGAAATTGTGAGTGCGTCAAACTCTCTTGAATTTGACCATGGAAAAGTTTTTGTAACCGTTAAAGAAAAATATAAAGATGCCTATGTTGTTCTTGAAACCAAAAATGACAATTGTGATGAAGAGTTCCAAAAGGCACTTTCTGCGTTTGCTGTATACTTTTCAAAGCAAATTTACGCCGACAGTGACATTAGCCTTTACGAGCGTCTTTATCAGTTTCTTTCGGTCAAAAATCTCACAATTTGTCTTGCAGAACAGGGAACTGGTGGAATTATCACTCAAAACCTTATGACTTTTGACAAAGCCGAAAAGCATGTTAAAGCCTCATATGTTTTGCCATCTATAAAGCAAATGATTGACCATTTCGATTTGAATCCTTTCAAAATCACAGCAAACCGTGGAGTTTGCGGAGAAATTGCTTTTGATATTGCATCACACATCAGAGCAAGAATCCCAGCAGATTTATATGTTGTTTCGCTTTCAACTCTTGCAGAAGGCAACGAATTGTATTATAATGGAAATGAAATTGCATATGTTGCAATTGGAACAACTCATGGAGTTAACATGCTCAAAATTGAAAATTGTGGCGGAACAAAGCGTGACTTTATGAACCAAGTTGCAAAGACAATTTGCTTCAAACTTATAAATATTTTAAAATAAAGGAAGACAAACATGAACGAAAAGGAAAAAGCATTAGAGCAAACCATTGCTCAAATTGAAAAACAATTTGGAAAGGGCGCAATCATGAAACTTGGTGATGCACCTGAACAACAAGTAGAAGTAATTCCAACAGGCTGTTTAACTCTTGACATGGCTCTTGGAATTGGTGGACTTCCTCGTGGAAGAATCATTGAAATTTATGGTCCAGAATCAAGTGGTAAAACAACAGTTTCTTTGCACATTATTGCCGAGGCTCAAAAACTTGGCGGAACTGCTGCTTTCATCGACGCTGAGCACGCACTTGACCCAACCTATGCAGCACGTCTTGGTGTTGACATTAAAAACCTTTATGTTTCACAACCAGACACTGGTGAACAAGGTCTTGAAATTTGCGAAAGTTTGGTTAGAAGTGGATCAATCGACATTGTCGTTATCGACTCTGTTGCAGCGCTCACACCAAAAGCCGAAATTGATGGTGAAATGGGAGATAGCCACGTTGGTTTGCAAGCAAGACTCATGAGCCAAGCCCTTCGTAAACTTGCTGGTATCACATCAAAAACCAAAACTTGCGTAATTTTCATCAACCAACTTCGTGAAAAGGTTGGCGTTATGTTTGGAAACCCAGAAACAACCCCTGGCGGAAAGGCTTTGAAGTTCTATTCAAGCATTCGTCTTGACGTTAGAAAAGGTGAAGTTATCAAAGATGGCGACCAAAGCATTGGAGCAAGAACAAAAGTTAAAGTTGTAAAAAACAAAATGGCTCCTCCTTTCAAAACTGCCGAATTTGACATTATTTTTGGCTATGGAATTTCAAAAGAGGGTTGCCTTCTTGACATGGCTGTTCAATATGACGTTGTTCAAAAGAGTGGTGCATGGTTCAGTTATAACGGCGAAAAAATTGGTCAAGGAAAAGAAAACACCAAAGGATTTTTGGCAAACAATCCAGACATCTATGCTGAAATTGAAGCAAAAGTTAAAGATGCTGTGAAAAACAGTGAAAAATAGTCATTTTTCGGCATTTTAATGCATGATTATTCAATATTTTGTTTAAAATTTAAAAAAAGAAGACAAATGTTTTTTGGCTTCTTTTTTTATTGCTTGACAATACTTTTTTCATTGTGATAATATGAATGCATGGGAAACTTTTCCCATGAAAAGTTATTTGAATTTTTAGGCATTTTGTGTTTGCCTAAATTGAAATATAACAATTTAATATAACAGGGGGAAACAAACATGGTAGGTGCAATTATTGGTGCGTCTATCGGGGCTCTTGCTGTTGGAATTGTTGTTGGATTTTTCATTTTCAATGCTATTCAAAAAAAGCGTATGGGTGATGCTCAAAACCAAGCAAAAAAACTTGTTGAAGATGCAAAAGCCGAGGCTTCAAGTTTGAAAAAAGAAGCACTTTTGGAAGCAAAAGAAGAGGCTTTGAAACTTAAAAATGAAAACGATAATGACATCAGAGAGCGTCGTGCAGAAGTCCAAAGAATGGAAAATAGACTTGTTCAAAGAGAAGAAGCCCTTGACCGTAAAGAAGACTTGCTAGACAAAAAAATTCAATCTGCTGACGACATGAAAGTGCAAATTGAAAATCAAAAAAATGAACTTGTAAATCAAGAAAAAGAACTTGAAAAGAAAGCTGAATCAATTTCAAAAGAACTTGAAAGAGTTTCAGGTCTTTCAAAAGAAAATGCAAAGGCAGAACTTGTTGCGTCAATTGAAGATGATGCAAGAAAAGAGGCTGGCGTAATTGTTCGAAACATTGAAGAACAAGCCCGTGAAGAGGGCGAAAAGAAGGCAAGAGAAATCATCACTCTTGCAATTCAGAAGTGTGCAACCGACCAAACAAGCGAGGTTACTGTCACATCTGTTGCTCTTCCAAACGATGAAATGAAAGGAAGAATCATTGGTCGTGAAGGAAGAAACATTCGTGCAATTGAGGCTGCAACTGGCGTTGATTTGATCATTGACGACACCCCAGAAGCAATCATTCTTTCAAGTTTCGATCCAATCAGAAGAGAAGTTGCAAGACTTACTCTTGAAAAACTTATCACCGATGGAAGAATCCATCCAACAAGAGTTGAAGACATTGTTGAAAAAGTGAAAAGAGATATTGAAAAAACAATAAAAGAAGCGGGCGAAAACGCAACTTTCGAGGCAGGAATTTTCAATCTTCATCCAGAACTTATCAAAATTCTTGGACGTTTGAAATATAGAACTTCATATGGTCAAAATGTTCTCAAACACAGCCTTGAAACATCATATATTGCTGGTGCACTTGCTGGCGAACTTGGCGCAGATGTTCAAATTGCAAAACGCGGGGGACTTCTTCATGATATTGGAAAAGCGCTCGACTTTGAAATGGAAGGAACTCATGTTTCAATTGGTGTTGAAATTGCAAAAAAATATAAAGAAAGCCCAGAAGTAATTCATTGTATCGAGGCTCACCATGGCGGTGTTGAATATCATTCACTTGAAGCAATTTTGGTTCAAGTTGCAGATGCAATTTCATCAAGCCGTCCAGGTGCAAGAAGAGAATCTCTTGATGCCTATGTAAAACGTCTTGAAAAACTTGAAGAGATTGCAAACTCTTTCAAAGGTGTTCAAACATCATATGCAATTCAAGCCGGTCGTGAAATTAGAATTGCAGTAAAACCAGAAGTTGTTGATGACAGTGGAATGATTGTTCTTGCAAATGAAATTGCAAAGAAAATTGAATCTGAACTTGAATATCCAGGTCAAATCAAAGTAAACATTATTCGTGAAACCAGAGCGTCAGCAACTGCGACCTAATACTAGTTCCGCAGTTCTTAAACTGCGGACTATGCAACCACAACTTTATTCATCTTTTCGGATAAAAAGCCCAAACAAGAACCACCGATGTAACGCAAGATACAATCGGGAACCTTGTTTGGGCTTTTTATCTCGAAAATCTAAACAAATTTGTTGCTTCTCGTTTTCAAATTGTAAAAAATGTTTGATAAATAAATTTGTGTTTTTTTATTTATAAATATTTTGGTTTGTGAAACAAAAAGAAAAACTTAAAAAAAGAGATATTAGACACATAAAAATTTGTGTTTATTGTAATTTTATTTGTCATTTTGAGCAAACGAAGCATACACTAAATGCGTAGTGCGTCGAAAAAACTTATCGTTTATATAGAAACTTGTTATATTGTGTTTACTGCACAATACAAGAACTTTGGTTACATTTCAACAAGATATTAGCAATCGTATTTTAATATACATTTTTGCTTTTATGCATGTAATATTATTTTGTGTTTGGGCATAATTTTGAATATGAAAATATTTGACCTTCACAACGATTTTTTGACCGAGATAAAATCTGAAAAAGCAAAAAATCGTTTTCTTTTATCAAAAAAAACAAGCCCCGCAACTAACATTTGCAGTGCTGTTTGGACAAGCAAAATGGATGCTGAAACCGCACTTTTTAGCATTGAAAAAGCCTATGATTTTATTGATAAACACAATCAAAATGAAAATGAGAAAACACCAAATCTTTTGCTTTCAATTGAAGATTTGCATTTTGTTTCAAAATATAACATTGAAAGAGTGATAAATGCAAATCCGGTGTCTGTAACTTTAACATGGAACTTTAACAATAATTTGGCTGGCGGGGCGATTGATGGCGGTGATATGACGCTTTTTGGGCTTGAAATTGCAGAAATACTTGAAAAGAATCATATTTTTGTGGACACTGCACACCTTTCAGAAAAAAGTTTTATGACTTTTGCAAAAATCACACAAAAACCAATTTTCTGTTCACACGCAAATGTTTTTTCTTTCACTGAACATGAAAGGAATTTGAAAGACTATCAACTTCAAATGATAAAAGAGTCGGGTGGACTTGTTGGAATTTGTTTAGTTTCGGATTTTTTAACAAAAAATAAAAAGGCAACAATTGGTGATGTTGCACGGCATATAGACTATGTTGTAAGTCGTTTTGGAAAAGAGTTTTGTGCTCTTGGAACCGATTTTTTTGGAACAAAGAAATTGCCAAAATTTGTGAAAGATTATTCGTCGCTTTCACTCCTTGAAGACAGGCTTCGCTTCATGGGCTATGACGCGCAAACAATTGAAGACATTTTCTTTAATAACGCAAATAACTTTTTCAAAAACAATAGGTGAGGATAAAAAAAGCCAAACAATTTTGTCTGGCTTTTTATTTTGGTTTTTATTCTTCGTTTGTTCGAAGGTGCACTTTGTCGGCAGCCTTTTTTCGAATGTCTTCGGTGATTGCCGCATAGTGCTTTTTGGTTGTGTTTACGTCTTTATGTCCAAGAACGTCGGCAACAATATAAATGTCTCCGGTTTGGCGATAGAGTTCTGTGCCATAGGTTGAACGAAGTTTGTGGGGTGTTATGTGTTTAAGGGGGGTTACAATCTCGGCATATTTTTTCACAAGTTTTTGAACCGCTCTTGGAGTTATTCGTTTGTTTTGAAGCGAAACAAAAAGTGCTGGTTCGGTTTTCAGATATGGGTTTTGATTGCGTTCTTCAATATAGTCAAAAAGAGCAACTTTAACTTCGTCAGAGAAATAGAGAACAACTTGGTTTCCACCTTTTCGAGTAATTTTCAGGGCATTTGTTTTAAAGTCGACATCGTCAACATTCAGACCAACACACTCGCTTACACGCATGCCTGTTCCAAGAAGCAGGGTGAGCATTGCAAGGTCGCGGCGTCTTGTGATTTTATGAAAACCTTTTGCATGTCCAGAAAGGTCGTCGCCACTGTCAACTTCGTCAAGAAATTTTGGAATTTCGTCGTGTTCAAGACGAATAATGTTTTTGTCGTGAAGTTTTGGGGTTGGAACCTTTGATGCAACATTTTGTGAAATCATTTCTTTTTGATAGAAATATTTGAAAAAAGCACGAATGGTTGAAAGTTTTCTTGATTTTCCGCGCTCACTGTTTGTTTTAAGTTCGCCATCTTTGTCTTCATATGAAGAAAGATAACTCAAAAATCTTTCAATGTGTTGTGCTTTAACATTATTCAAATCTTCGGGTTCAAGAGTGTTTATGTTTTTGCCGTTAAAAGCATTTGTTTCGTTGAACATAAACTCAAAGAAAATGCGAAGGTCATAGCCATAGTTAAGGCGGGTGAGGGCACTTGTTCGGTTTTCAATTCCTGTGAAAAAGTCATAGCAAAACTCGGGTAGTTCGCGCAAAACTTTTCGAAGTGCAACATTGTTTTTATAGTTTCTTTCGTTAAAATATGATACGTTTTTCATGACTATATTTTACAACTTTTTCAAAACGCATGTAAAGTATTTTGCGAACAGTTGTGAAATTTATTGAAGTTTCTGGCTAAAAATAAACACAAAATAGGTGGGGATGTTCATATTTTTATCAATTTTGTTGCAATAGTTTTATAAAAAGTGTAAAATATCAATTATTAAACATATTGGAGAAAGATTATGATTGCAATTGAACTTATTCGTGAAAATCCAGATTTGGTGCGCGAGAACATTAAAAGAAAATTCCAAGACAAAAAATTGCCACTTGTTGATGAAGTGATTGATAAAGACAAAAAACTTCGTGAAATGAAAAAAGATGGCGATGATTGCCGTGCAAAAAGAAACAACCTCAGTTCACAAATTGGAATGCTCATGAAAGAAAAGAAAATTGAAGAAGCAAACCAAATTAAAGCCGAGGTTCAAAAAATCAACCAAAAACTTGTTGAAATTGAAAACCAAGAAGCAGAACTTGAAACTCAAATCAAAACCGCAATGATGCAAATTCCAAACATCGTTTCAAAAGATGTTCCTGTTGGAAAAGATGATAGGGAAAATGTTGAAATGCAAAGATTTTTGGAGCCAAAAGTTCCAGAATATGAAATTCCATATCATGCAGACATCATTGAAAATCTTGATGGTGCCGATTTTGGTGCAGCAAGACAAACCTCTGGAACAGGATTCTATTATCTTGTTGGTGATGTTGCTCGTCTTCACAGTGCAATTTTGGCATATGCAAGAGATTTCATGATCAACAAAGGCTTCACATATTGCATTCCACCTTTCATGATTCATGGAAACGTTGTAAACGGCGTTATGAGTTTTGACGAAATGCAAAACATGATGTATAAAATTGAAGGGGAAGACCTCTATTTAATTGGAACAAGCGAACATTCTATGATTGGTCGTTTCATGAACACAATCATTCCAGAAGAAAAACTTCCTTTGACTCTCACATCATACAGCCCATGTTTCAGAAAAGAAATTGGCGCGCACGGAATTGAAGAACGCGGAATCTATCGTGTTCACCAATTTGAAAAACAAGAAATGATTGTTCTTTGCAAACCAGAAGAAAGCGAAGAATGGTATAACAAAATGTGGAACTATTCAGTTGAACTTTTCACATCAATGGAAATTCCTGTAAGAACACTTGCATGTTGCACAGGCGACCTTGCAGACCTCAAATATAAAAGCCTTGACGTAGAGGCTTGGTCACCTCGTCAAAAGAAATATTTTGAAGTTTGCTCTTGCTCAAACTTGACCGATGCGCAAGCACGTCGTTTGAAAATTAGATATAAAACAAAAGATGGAAAGTCAAATCAACTTGTTCACACACTCAACAACACAGTTGTTGCGCCACCAAGAATGCTTATCGCATTTTTGGAAAACCACTATCAAGCAGATGACTCTGTAACAATCCCAGAGGTGCTTCGTCCATATATGGGTGGAAAAGACAGAATTTTGCCAAAGAAATAGGGTAAAACCAAGCAAATATCAGAAAAACACATCATTTTTGGTGTGTTTTTTTGTATGAAAAATTTGCAAAAAGTCTTGGTGTTATGTCTGACGACTAAAAAAATTATAAAATTTTAATAATAATAGTATAAATTTTTAATTTTGGTCAAAAATTTATTTATATGAATTTGCCACAAATATTTAATTTATATATGACTTATTTATATGATTAGATTTATTGATATATCAAGTCATAAGCAATCAAACAAAATACAAAAACAATTTTTAAAGTGTTTAAACCCACCGTGTAAAGTTTGACTTTCTTTGACCTATAAATATTTTTATTTTTTGTTTATTTGTATTGACAGATTTTTTTGAAAAAAGAAGAATAAATGGTTGACAAAATTTGAATATTTTTTGTCAAACTTCCAAATACTATTTATAACGATTTGCAAGAAATTTACGTGTTTTTGCAGGTCGTTTTTATTTTTAGATTATATAAAAATAAGTCGCAATATGTGAAATCTTTAAGATTTTAAAATGTATAAAACTCATGAAAACAAGCCGGATTTTGCGGGTTTGAATGCATTTTTAATAAGTGAACGAATAAATAAATATTCAAAACAAAACCATAATTTGTCATCAAAATAAAACCGCACGTTTTTAAACAGAATTTTCTTTGAAAAAGTTTATTTTTCTTGCGTTTTGTCAAAAATATTTAAAATGAAAATTGACCAAATTTTGAATCAGACAATCAAAGACATTGTGAAAGCCGTCAGCATTTATATAACGCAGATTTTTTCGGTTGTCACATTTTATCAAATCTTGTTTTCAAATTATATGAGCGACAAATCATATAAACACATCATCATAATGTTTGCGTTATTTTTCACAATTGTGTTTTTGGCAAAAACGGCACTTCATATAAATGAACTGATTGTTCGTTTAAAAGAACTTAAAAATGGCGCGACAAATCAGAATGTTCAAAATCAAACCCCAGAAAAAACCGAAAATAAAAATCAAAATTCTGTGTGAGCGCGTCACAAAATTATGGTAAATTTGCAGGCAAAAAAATTTTGCATTCTGTGTGAGAACGCCAAATAAATTGCCGTGTAAATTTTAAAACATAAAAATTATTCTGTGTGAGAATGTCTAAAAAAAGTCGGTCACAAAGTTTCAAATAAAAAAAATATTCTGCGTAGGCGCGTCAAATAAAAAGGATTGTTACGACTTATAAATAAACCAGTCTATGTGAGAATGTTGTTTGAAATGCCGGAAATATTTTTAAACACAAAAAATATTCTGTATGAGAGCGTCAAAAAACATTGTGATATAACTATACAATAAAAGGATACAAATAAAAGGACATTTCTGTACGAGAATGTTTTATATTTTGCTAGAAAATATCTCTTAATCATAATAATATTCTGTGTCAGAGCGTGTATAGAAAATAGGACATTTATCAAAGAAAAATCATAAATTTGTATGTGACTAAATAATATGTGGGTTTTGACGCAAAATGTTAGTTTTTAGACCCGGGAAAAATTATTTTTATTTTTAAAAATTCTGTGTGAGCGCGTCTAAATTTGCAGATATTTGTGGCTTGCGCGCTGTACAGAAAAATTTGATAAATCTGTCAAATAATGCCATACAGAAAAATTTTATAAAGGCAAGTTTTTTGTGGGATTTTCATGGCGCAAAAACTTTGACGGCGTTAGACAAAATAAATTTTATAAAAAATCCATTTAGGCGGCCTAGGAAGATTTTATTGATAAACAATATAAGAATGTGTGAAAAAAACAAAAAATTCGTTTCAGACAAAATATTGAGCAAAAATTGATAAATTTTGAGCACAGATTGTGTGAGACAAAATTTTAAAAATTATAAATTTACAAAACCGGAAAAATTTATAAAAACAAAATTTACAAACAACAAAAATTTTTAGTACGCAAAAAAGTTTAACATAATTTATAAAGTTTAAAAAACTGTAAATTTGAAAATTCAAAAACCGCTAAAAAGCCAAAAATATCTAGCGAAGCCGAAAATTGTTAAAAACCCCCTCAAAATAGGCGTATTTGTTCGCAAAACCTGTCTTTTGCGAATAGTTTCAAATTATTTTATCAACACTGCTGTTCAAAACATTTTCCACTCCCTTTTTAATTTTTGTCTGTGGCTGGAAAAAATTTGCTGGCAATCGTTCGATTGTGTTATTTATTTTTTGCGTTCTACAACAACAAATATTCTGTTTTTCATTTTAGGACTTTTTAAAAGTTGCTATTCATTAAAATTTTTGTTGCCGTGTTCGTGTCATAAAATTTTCATGAAGCATCATTTGTTGTGTATTCATATTTTTGTTTACTGCTTGCCTGCTGATAAAATTATTGATTGTTTTATGTTTAGACATGTTTTCACCACACCATCCAAACAATGTTATTTCAGAAAACTTTGACAAATTTTTCAAACCAGTGGCTTTTTTATTCATAAAACAAATTTTGTTGTTGGATATCAATGTTACAGTTTTTGCCAAATCACTTCATTCTTTAATTCATACTATAAGATTGCCTATTTTTGTTTGTGTCATTACAAACCATATTAAAAATTCATACATGTACGCGTTTTCTTGCATTCCTCTTTGTGTTTTAGTGTTGAATAATTGTATGACTTATTTTGTTTGCATAAAACGACAAAGTATAAAGGGTTGTGCGTTAATTTCACAATAAATAACCAATCAACATATCATTTTTGCCTATAAAATTTGTTTTTTTAGCCTATTTTTCATTGTGTAAACCATCTTTAATAAGTGTTTTTGTTTGTTTTGTTGGTATAAGTTTATAATGTCTTTTCATTCAAATTTCACACCCTATTTTAGTGCAGAACAAATTGTTGTTTTCCCTCTTTTATCGCAAAAAAACACTAATTCTATGCCGTTTTTATGCTTGTATTTTTTCGGATTTTATTATATCTCAAATGTTGTAAAATTTGATGTTTCAGTGACAAAAGTGGTGGGGGATTTTGTGGGTGAGAGCATTTGTTCTCTCTCCTGCCCTTTTGCTGTTTTCAAACGCGTTTTTGCTAGATTTCATCGGACTTTCGGCGTGTTACATGCAATAAAAAAAGACCCTAAAAACTGGGTCATATTTTCTTTACATATTTGTGAACAGAGTAAGCAAAAAACCATATTCTTTTATCTTCTGCTTCTCCCTTCCCGCTGTCGGAAGAAATGAATATACAAGATTCCAAAAGCGCTTTGAATGATTCATTTCAACAAGGTGACAAAGTTCATGAACGATTACATAGTCGATTATTGATGGTTCAAGCATGACAACGCGAAAATTGAATGAAATGATGCCACGACTGTTGCAAGCCCCCCACCTTCCTTTTGTGTCGTTGATTTTGATGGCTTTTGACGTAATTTTTATAAGGTTGGACAAATATGCAACTCTTTCTTCCAAAATTGCTTTGGCATATTTTTTATACCATGCTTTCAGTTTTGGTAGCACTTTTTCTTGCGGAGTTGTTGCTGGAACATAAATGCACATGTCGTCTGCACTTGTTTGAATTTTCTTCACCGAGCAAAGTTTAAGGTCGTAACGGTTTCCAAACAAAAGAAATTTTTTGTAGGCAATCACGTCGTCATATTTTTGCCTGTTGTTTTGCAGAAATGCGAGTTTCTCTCTTATCCATTCTTGTTTTTGCACAACAAACTTTGAAATTGTTTCATTACTCATTTTAAGTGGAGCCTTCACAACAATTTGTCCATCTTTCAAAATTGAAAGCGAAAGTGTTCGGCGGTTGCTTCTATAAATCTGGTCGGGTGTTATCATGTTTTCTCCTTTCACACAATTATATACAATTGCGAAAAATTATACAACAAAAGTTTTGTTTAATTTGGCTTTAAAATTTGGAAAAGTTTAAAATTTTGTCAAAAAGCCCCTGATTTTTGAAAAATGCTATATATTTATTATCAAAAAGTTATAGTAAGTTTATAAATTGTTTGACTTTGATGCCCATTTTTGGCTAAAATTATTATGAATAACACATGAGGGGTGATTTTATGCCAACAAATGAATCTGGTATTGATAGCGATTTGATTCGTGGTCATATTGATACTATCATTCTTAAAGCGCTTTTCGAAGGCGATAAATATGGCTATGAAATCTGTAAAGAGGTTGAAGAACGCAGTGGCGGAACCTATGAACTTAAACAACCAACTCTTTACAGTTGCTTAAAACGTCTTGAATCGCAAAAACTTATTTCATCATATTGGACAGACAGTGAGATTGGTGGCAAGCGCCATTATTATAAACTCACCGACATTGGAAAAGAAACATATCAGAAAAACCAAGATGATTGGAATCGTTCAAGGGTTATCATTGATAGCCTTATTTCCAATGGCGAAAAACCTCAATTTATCATCTCTCCAACATCAAACAAAGAAATAGACAATCTTCAAAAGCAAGTTGAAGACCTTAAAAAACAACTTGAAGACGAAAAACAAAACAAACCAGAACCACAAGTTGAAGAAAAAATTGTTTATGTTCCTGCTGAACCTGAAACAAAAATTGTCTATGTTCCAATAAGCGAAGAAACTGCAACATCTTCTGAAAAAAGCGAAGAGAAAACTTTCACAACAATTGAAACCGACCAAAGTGACTCTTTCATTCCTTGGGCATATGCCGATGAGAAAACCGAAGAAGAAACCGACAAAAATGAAGACGCAAAAGACTTTGCTTCTCCTTCTGAAACTTTTGAAGAAAGTGTTGAAGATGAAAATGACGATCTTGGAAAACCGGTTTTAAACGAAGACGAAGTTGCCTCTTCTGCTGTTGACTATGAAACAGATTTGGTTTCAAGCGAAACCAAGCCTGCCGAAGAACAAGACGGCGAGCAAACAGTGAAATATGTTCAACTTTCAGACAACTTCATTGCACGCGTTGCTTCAAATGGCGAAATTTTGTCTGTTGAAAAAGCACCAATAAAAGACGAATCTTCCGAAGAAGAAACCCAAGTTGAAGAGCAAAAAATTGTTGAAGACGAAGAAGACTCTCCTGCACAAGCATCTGTTTTTGAAGAAACAAACGACAATCTTGTTTTTGATGATGAACCAAAAGCCGAAGAGACTGCGGAAAATGATGACGATGTTGATATCATGGCGCTTCTTGGTCACACTGCACCAGCACAAATTGAACAAAATCAAAAAGAACTTTTGGAAACTTCAAAAGAAGAACAACTTTTAATTTCAAAAGAAGAAAAACCTCAACTTGAAAGTTCAAACAACACTCCTGCCTATGAAGAATCTTCTGCTCCATTCGAGTTTAAAATTGAAGATGATTTCGATGCAAACAAAAGTTTCTTTGATGCACAGGAAAAACAAACCGATGAGTTCTATTCTGCCCCAGTTGAAAAAATTGCAGGCAAAGAAGAACAATTTGAAGATAAAGACCATTCTCTTGACTTTGATTTTGAAAAGTTCAAAGAAAACCATATGGATAAAGATTTGAAAGACGAAATCGAAGAAGAAAATTCTGCTGAAAACACAGAGGAAAACACTTCTGAAGAAGAAACCGAAGAGGTTTCAAATGCTCCTGTATATCATGATTTTGGCGCTGTTCGCAAAAATTATGACGAAGCAGACTTGACAGCATATAACCCAGATGCAATCTATCAAGATCCAGACAAGGTTCAAGAAGAAAAAACTTCTGAAACCCATTCATATTCACTTTTCGACGAAGATGATTTGCTTGAAAACAATGATGAAGACTATTCACATTCTTCTTCTGAAAAAGAGGAATCTACCCCATCTTTGTGGGAAAACAACGACAAAGAAACTGAAAAAACAGAAGAAACCGAGCCTGAACACATGGACAAAGCAATGCCATTTTACGAGGCAACCGATGGCTACGATTCAATGAAAACCAACTATACCGACGAGGTTTATAAAGAAAAATTGTCTTCTCTCATGACCTATCAAGCAAATGATGGCGCAAGAGAAAACTATAAAATGCTCACCTCTCCAAAAGATTTCAAAGACCTTAAAGCAGAGTTTGAAGAAGAAGGAATCATTGTAAAACCACACACAAAAATGGTTAAAGAGTCAAAAAGCACAAGGTCATATATCGAGTCAAACAAACTCAACGTTGTGAACTCTTGGACAGCATATGGAATTGTTGCATTTTTTGTAACACTCACCTTCCTTATCATGAATAACTATAAATCAAGTTTTTCAACTTTTGATTTTTCTGCAAAATATTTCTTGATTGGACTTGCAGTTTTAATGATTGTTCCAATCATCTATTCTATTATCTATTTTGTGAACCCATATAGAAAGAAACCAGCAAGATATGCACACCGAATATATGTTCTGTTTGCACTGCTTTTAACAATTCAATTGCTGATTATTATTTATTCAATCAACTTGCAACTTGGTTTTTATAGCATTCACCAAGAAAACTACAATCACCTTTATTGGATTGTGCCAACCATTCTTTCGGCATATCCACTTGTAGATGCGATATTACATGGTGTATACTTTTCAAGTCGCAACTTCCACGTTTAACGACGAATTTCACACGCATAAATTAAAAAATAAAAAAGTCTCAGACCGAGATGAATGCAAATTCAATCTCGTCCTGAGGCTTTTTCATTTTGTTGCTTTCTGCATGCAAACTTCGCCGTTAAACGAATAATCAAAATAAGATAATAAACAAAGTGTACGCATATAGGCAGATTTTAATTGCAAATACTATTCTGTCCTGGATTTTTTTTAAAATTGCCTTATCTTTGCAAATTTCGCCTTTATACTAGGAAGTTCCGCCTCTCTGACGAGCCGGCGGACGTATATCCGCATTTTAATACACCTTTTTGGCTAAAAAAAACAAACAAGAACCCCGATGTAACACTTGATACTA
>ERZ857629.238-NODE-238-length-83331-cov-6.954849_pt1 | contig 83331 bp, 75 predicted proteins | sample MGYA00519700_ERZ857629 | MGnify/ENA primary metagenome ERZ857629 (study PRJEB31778, sample SAMEA3449351) | human gut metagenome | biome: human gut; feature: human-associated habitat; material: faeces | place: United Kingdom | collected 2010/2012 ... | reverse complement strand
AGGCAGAACGACTATCGTCACCTCAGGGGTTCGACCTGCGATTAAATTGGTGGAGATGAGGGGAGTTGAACCCCTGTCCGAAAACGCTTTAACAGGAACTTCTCCGAGCGCAGGCGGTCATTTACATTCCCTTGTCCCTGCGCAGGCCGACATGCTCAAGGGCTTGGTAGCTTCATTATGCATGGTGCGCTCAAAGCTTTGCGCACTCATGTTCACCACTAATCGACGCCCTGTCCCCGGCCGTGGTCCTCCGAGGCAGAACGCTCGCTAATTAAGCAGCGAGAAGAACAGTGTTATTGTTGTTCTTTAATTTATAAGGTGCCCATTTTAAAGATGGTAGGCGCATCTGCTCGCTATTCCTGCCTCCACATCCCCGTCGAAACCGGTACATCCCCGTTTTTCAATACGCTTTGGGACTGGTGGTGATCGTTATTGCGGCAGCCCGACCGGTGACATTTCACTAATCGAGTTGCAGCAATCAGCTAATCGGTGCGGTGCTAATTTTTGTGTCAGCTCGACCGGCAATAATGTGCCGGGTTTGGGTGCGGCAGGAGCCGCACCCTGCATTATCATTATATATTACGCCTTTACGGGTTCGGGATAGTCAACGCCGAAGGTATCTACAGTTACCTTCTTCATTGCCTGTCTGTGGATGGGCTTATCGTTGCGGCCGGTCATGCAATTTGCGATCTTGTCGACATTCTCCATGCCCTCGATGACCTTGCCGAAGGCTGCATACTGCCCGTCAAGGTGCGGTGCGTCCTCGTGCATGATGAAAAACTGGCTGCCTGCGGAGTTGGGTGCCATGGAACGGGCCATGGACAGAACGCCTCTGGTGTGCTTGAGGTCGTTTTGCACACCGTTCATTCTGAACTCACCCTTGATGCTATAGCCCGGGCCGCCGATGCCGATACCCTGAGGGTCGCCGCCCTGGATCATGAAGCCTCTGATGACACGGTGGAAGATAACGCCGTCATAGAACTTGTTCTTTACGAGTGAAATGAAATTATTAACGGTATTGGGAGCTACCTCGGGATAAAGCTCGGCCTTGATGATATCGCCGTTTTCCATTTCGATGGTCACGATAGGATTACTCATTAGTTTCTCTCCTTCATTGTTCTTTCAATGTCTCGCATCGCTTCACGCTTAGCGTCGTCATTACGCTTATCATAAAGCTTTTTGCCCTTGCACAGTCCAAGCTCGACCTTTGCCCTGCTGTCCTTAAAATACATCGACAGCGGGATGAGTGCAACGCCGTCCTGCATGATGCGGGCATTGAGCTTAATTATCTCACGCTTGTGCATGAGCAGTCTGCGGGGTCTTACAGGGTCTTTGTTGAAAATGTTGCCCTTTTCGTATGGGCTTATATGCAGCGAACGGATGAAGATCTCGCCGTTTTTAATCGTGCAGTACGAGTCTTTCATATTGACCGTGCCCGCTCTTAGCGACTTGACCTCCGTGCCGGCAAGCTCTATGCCCGCTTCAAAGCGCTCGAGCACGAAATAATCGTGAAACGCCTTGCGGTTTGCCGCTATCTGCTTTACGCCCGTCTGCTTCGGCATAAGCTCACCTCCCTTTCGCACTATGATTATAGCATACTATTGCAAATAATAAAAGAATATTGTGTAAAATCAGTCCTTATTAAACTCACGAAGCATAAGGCCCTCGTTTTTGTTGAGCGCCCAATTGACGCACCACTCGGAGGTGAACAGCAGCAGGTTATTGCCCTTGAAATCCTGAACCCACTTGGTGTCGCTCGTGAGATTCAGATCGTTGGGGTTTAAGCCCTCGTTATCGATCCAGCGGATGACCTCGAACGGCAGGCTGCGGCGGCGGACATCAACGCCGTACTCGTTCTTGAGCCTGTACTCCAAAACCTCTAATTGCAGAACGCCGACAACGCCGACGATTATCTCCTCGACGCCGGTATACGGCTCGTGGAAAATCTGAATCGCACCCTCCTGTGCTATCTGCATGATGCCCTTTTCAAACTGCTTGCGCTTCATGGTGTCGATACGCTCAACTGCGGCGAATATCTCGGGCGCAAAGGTCGGGATGCCCTCAAACTCCACCTTCATGGTCTTGTCGCAGATAGTGTCGCCGATTGAGAAGATGCCCGGGTCAAACACGCCGATGATATCGCCGGCATAAGCCTCGTTTATGATGGCACGCTCGGAGGCCATGAGCTGCTGCGGCTGGGCAAGTCTTATCGCCTTGCCGCCCTGCACATGGTAATACTCCTTATCACGCTCAAACTTACCCGAGCAGATGCGCATGAATGCGATCCTGTCTCGATGCGCCTTATTCATGTTTGCCTGTATCTTGAACACAAAAGCGGAGAACTTTTCGTTAAACGGGTCAACTATCTCGTCACCGGCAATTCTCGGCAGCGGCGGCATGGTCATTTTAAGGAAGCTTTCCAAAAACGGCTCAATGCCGAAGTTATTAAGAGCCGAGCCGAAGAACACGGGGCTGAGCTTGCCACGGCGCACCTGCTCGATATCAAACTCATAGCCTGCGCCGTCAAGAAGCTCGATATCGTCCGAGAGCGTTTCACGAAGTCTGGGGCCTATGAGCTCATCGAGCTTTTCGGTCTCATCGAGCGTACACTCTATCGCCTTTATCTTGTTCTGACCACGGTGAAACTCGTTGAATGCGAGTATCTCACGCTTTTCACGGTCGTAAACGCCCTTGAAGTCGATGCCGCAGCCGATAGGCCAGTTCATCGGATAGGTGCCGATGCCGAACTCGTTTTCCAGCTCCTCCATGAGGTCATAGGGACTGCGAGCCTCACGGTCGAGCTTATTTATAAATGTAAAGATAGGGATATTGCGCATTGCGCATATCTTAAAAAGCTTTCTCGTCTGCGGCTCAATGCCCTTTGCGGCATCGATGACCATGACTGCCGAGTCTGCCGCCATAAGGGTACGGTAGGTGTCCTCGGAAAAGTCCTGGTGTCCGGGCGTGTCGAGTATATTTATGCAGTAACCCTCGTATTCAAACTGCATGACCGACGAGCTTATGGATATACCACGCTGCTTTTCAAGCTCCATCCAGTCGGACACGGCATGCCTTGCGGTGGCCTTGCCCTTGACTGATCCCGCAAGCTGTATCGCTCCGCCGTACAGCAGAAGTTTTTCGGTTAGCGTTGTTTTACCGGCGTCGGGGTGCGAGATTATCGCAAATGTACGGCGACGCTCGATCTGCTTTTGCATTTCTGACATATATGCTTCTCTCCGTAATCAATTTCACAAATTGGTATGTTATCATAATAATGCCCGAAAATCAATGAAAAACTGACGGGATCACCCGTCAGTTATCCTGATCGTATATGACGCTGACTATCTTTGTCGGCGTGGGGTCTGCCGCATGGCGCTTTTTGCTAACGATAACGGCGATGATAACGCCGATGACTGCGCCGATGAAGGCAGCCAAAATACACATACCCTCGGTGAGCGACAGCATTGCACCGACAGCGTAGCCGACAAAGAGCAGAATAAGCGGCAAAACATACAGCGCAAGTGCGCCCTTTACAACGCCGACGGTCGGCGTTTCTATCATAACATGCTGGCCACGATGCGCATCGATGGGATTCTGAACGACCGATTTCATAAGATGGTCGTACTTGCAGCCCTCGCAGCCGTTGCAGTCACCGCCGCAGATACCCAGCCGCTCGACAACGACCTCGGCAAGCCCGTCGTCCCTTATCTTTGTGATTATCGCTTCCTGAAGCATTTGTCCTTCCCCGTTTCGCTTTTTTTCTAATTATACACGCTCATTCGCCTTGCCGCAAGTCCCCGATTATGCTACAATGGACTGGACATATAACCAATCTGTCAAAGAACTATGTAAAATAGACGCAATGAGTAAACTTCAATACTCAGCAGGTGGAGTGTGAGGGGGACAGTGTCCCGCCTCAAATTGGGTTATAGCCATCAAAAACGCCTGTTAAGTTTTTTGACGAGCATAGCGAGATTTTTCTTGAAGCATGCAAAAAAGTCACAGGACTTCTTTGAGCGCTGATATAATGGGAGGTCGGTCACCGTGCCAAGTGTTCTTAATCTCAAGAAATCAAACTGCAAAAACTGTCACAGATGTATAAGAAAATGCCCCGTTAAGTCCATCCGCTTTTCCGGTCATCAGGCACATATCATAAGCGACCAGTGCATCCTCTGCGGCCAATGCTTTGTCGTGTGTCCGCAGGAGGCAAAGGAGATAGTCGACGACAGGGGCACGGTGCGTGCGCTCATCGACAGCGGTGCGCCCGTTATCGCAAGCGTTTCTCCGTCGTTCTTCGCCGTTTGGGATAATTGCGGCATAAATTCCATGCGCAAGGCCTTGAAAGCTCTCGGCTTTGCCGATGCCGAGGAGACCGCCATCGGTGCAACGATAGTCAAGCGTGAGTATGAGCGGCAGATAAGAGAGGGCACACAGGATATCATCATATCCTCGGCCTGCCACTCGGTGAATTTGCTTGTGGAAAAGCACTTCCCGGAGCTTCGCAAGTTTCTTGCCCCCACCGTGTCGCCCATGGTGGCGCACGCAATGGATATAAAGCGCCGCATACCCGAGGCAAAGGTCGTGTTTATAGGCCCATGCGTTGCAAAGAAGGACGAATATGCCGGCACCTGCGTTGACGCCGTTTTGACCTTTGAGGAGTTTGACCAGATGTGTCACTCAAAGGGCATTGAGGTCGAGCCGGAATTCGGTGAAAGCTTCAAGGGCAGAGCCACCGGTTTTTCCGTTGCAGGCGGTATAACAAACAGCATGGATTTGCCGGATACCGGCTATTTCACCATAACAGTCGACGGCACAAAAAACTGCCTAAACGCACTGCGTGATATAAGAAGCGGCAAAATTGACAAGTGCTTTATCGAAATGTACGCCTGTGCAGGCGGCTGTATCGACGGGCCTATAATGGAAAAATACATAAACTCGCCGGTGCGCCACATCTGCTCGGTGCTCAAGCATGTCGGCAAGGAGGACTTCCCTGTTGAGCAGCCCAGTCCAGAGAGCCTGCACAAGGATCACATCGGCACACCGCTGAACCTGCCGACGCCAAGCGACAAGGAGATCCGTGAGATACTTGCAAGGATAGGCAAACCAAATCCCTCGGATGAGCTCAACTGCGGCTCGTGCGGCTACGACTCCTGTCGTGACAAGGCTATCGCCATTTACAGGGGCACCGCCGACTACAGCATGTGTCTGCCGTTTATCATGGACAGATCCGAGCGCATCAACAACAAGGTGCTCAACAATATGCCAAGCGGTCTAATCGTCGTAAACGAAGATCTTGAGGTGCAGCAGATAAACCGTTCCGCCCTTGCGTTGCTCAACATCAGCCATGAGTCGGATATCTTAGGCGACTGCGTTGTGCGAATACTCGACACTGCGCCGTTCTTCACGGCGCTCGAGACCGGCAAATCCGTCAAAAAGCTGCGCAGTTACTTCTCCGATTACGGCAGGTATTTTGAGCAGACGATAGTCTACGACCGTTCATCGAGGATACTCATCGACATATTCAGCGATGTCACCGAGGAGGAGGAAGAGGCCGCACGCAGCAAGGCGATAAGCCGCCAGACTGCGGAGATAACGAACAATGTCATCGAAAACCAGATGCGAATAGTACAGGAAATTGCATCCTTGCTTGGTGAGACTACCGCCGAGACAAAGATCGCTCTGACAAGGCTGAAGGAGTCACTGAGTTTGAATGATGATGAAGAAGAATAATCTTAGCTGCGATATAGGCCATCTGAGCCTTAACCACTACGGTGAGCAGCTTTGCGGCGACCATGTCGACACCGTTGAGGAGGGTGACACGACGATAATCGTGCTTGCCGACGGCATGGGAAGCGGCGTTAAGGCCAGCATACTCTCTACGCTGACTTCGAAGATAATCTCCACTATGCTCGCCGCCGGTCTCGGCATCCGTGACGCCGTTGAAACTATCGCCGCAACGCTCCCCATTTGCGCCGAGCGCAAGACCGCATTCTCGACCTTTACTATTATAAGAATAGTCGGAAACGAGCATGCGGATATCATTCAGTACGAAAACCCGAATGTTGTGCTGCTTAGAAACGGCGTACACTACGAGTTTCCCATGTCGACGATGCACATCGGCGAAAAGACCATTTACCGCTCGTCTATCGAGCTTGCCGAGGGTGATGTATTCATCGCAATGTCAGACGGCGTTCTATACGCAAGCGAGGACGGCGTTCTGAACAATAACTGGAACAGAGCAAAGCTTATCGAGTTCGTCGAGCCGTTGCTCGCTGCCAATTTCACCGCAAAGGTGCTGGCATCGATAATTCTTGACGAAACCGACAAGCTCTACGGAGGCAAGCCCTTTGACGATGCAACAGTCTGCGTTCTGAAGATAATCAAGCGTGAGCCGCTGAATATTGCTATCGGCCCGCCGGCTCATAAGAACGATGAGCGTCGAATGATGTCCCTGTTCTTTGCCAAGGAGGGACAGCATGTCGTATGCGGTGGCACGACCTCGAAAATAGCAGCCGATTATCTCGGCGAAAAGGTCGAGGTGAGCGCCTTCTCCCCAGACCCGGATATCCCGCCGATATCGACCATCAAGGGCATTGACCTTGCAACGGAGGGCATAATCACGCTTGACAAGGTGCTCATCTATGCAAAGGATTACCTTGCCGACAATAAGTCCTTTGAGCAGTGGAACTACAAAAAGGACGGTGCTTCCCTGGCAGCGAGAAAGCTCTTTGAGGAGGCGACGGACATAAACATGTTCATCGGCCGAGCCGAAAATCCCGCACATCAGGATATGCCCATTAATTTTAATGTAAAGATGCAAATAATAAACGAGCTCGCCGACTGCCTTGAGCAGATGGGCAAGCGAGTTAAAAAGCTGTACTTTTAACGAAAAAGACGGACTTGAAGTCCGTCTTTTTCATATATACCATGCTCTTCCGTTATACGGGCAGAACCTGTACGCAAGTCCCGGTGCAAGCTTGTCACCGTTACGGCAAAGAAGCTCATCGACCCTGACAAATTCAAAGCCCTGTTCGGAGAGAATGTCTATCGCCTTCAGGACCGCAGGCACAGTCGCATCCTTGGTGTCGTGCAGGAGGATGATATCGCCGTCCTTGGCATGCTTGACGAGGTAATTGCAGATGTAGTCCTCATCAATATGCACCCAATCTCTCGGCGTATCCGACCACAGCACCGCAATTTGGTCGATCCTGTTCAGCTGCGAGCCGAGATAGTGACCGTACGGCGGGCGGAAGAATTTTGGTCTTTCGCCGGTGATGCTCTCGATAAGGTCGTTCGTGCGATCAAGCTCACCGTGTATCTCTTCCTTACTGCTCTTGAAAAAGTCTATATGCGACCAAGTGTGCACGCCGACAAGATGGCCGTCGTCGTACATAGTCTTGACCATCTCCTGCCGCTTTTCGACCTTTCTGCCCATCAGGAAGAAGCTTGCCTTGATGTTGCGCTCACGCAGGCCGTCAAGAAGCTGCTCGGTGTACTTGCCCGGGCCGTCGTCAAAGGTGAGTGCGATCTGCTTTTTGCCGCTTGATGTCGGCTCGACATAGTAATTCTTGCTGAACGGTGTCGTCAAAAAGCTGAATGCCGCCGAGGCAAGCAGGAGCACAAGCACAGCTGCGATTATTCGCACGGTTTTATTTTTGCGTTTTTTAGTATTCATACATCACACTTTAGTAAAGGCAGGAGTTTTTTTATTTAAACTCCTGCCTTGGTTTTTGCCGCTTAGCTCGGTACACCGCAGAGTGCTCAATTCCGAAGTGCAGCCTTTCTTGCGGCAGCTATCAGTTCCGCCTGCGGAACAAGCACCGTCTGCGTCAGCGCTTGCTTATGCTTTTGGAACGGGTTTTGCCTTGCAGTGACTACGCCCTTTTGAAAAGGGAAGCTGACAAGCGGGTGTGGGCCGCCAGTCACAGTCCAAAACGGTTTCATGCGCTGCTCGGCAACTATCTCAATAATAGGTTGGGCTGCGCCCTTCCATTAAATGAAATACAAACTTATCAGTGCTCCTTGCACCATGCGACAACATCGTCAACGCACCATGATGCGGGCTCACCGCAGCCGGTCTCCGCCATCTTGAGCGTTGCCTTCTCCTGCTCGTTGAGCTCGCCCTTTTCATTGAGTCGCTTGGCAATATTCTTGTTCATAAGCGTCATCATTAGTCTGTAATGCAGCGGGAGCTTCTTGAGGTCAAATCCGCCTTGGAGGCAGAACAAAGGCATTTCGGGCTTGATGCCGTTCTTTTCTCTGCCGATTCTCTCACTGTCTTCATTGACAGCACCCATACCGACCTGGCAGACAGCGCCGATATCGTACATATCAAAAGCCTTATCCAAACCCATGATCTTACCGGCGAAAAGCCAGCCAACATAGACAACCTTGCCGTCGCCCAGACCCTTGGCCTTGCCGAACTCAACAGCATTGATGCCAAGCTGCTCGGCAATGAGCTCAGCATACTTTTTGCACGAGCCTGTGCAGGAATTATATACAACAGCAGTAAACATAGTTTATGCCTCCTTTTTAATAAAGTAAGAATAGCACAATCCCGTTCCGAATTCAAGTACAACAAAGCGCTTCAAAAATTTTTATACAAATACCCCCTGTTTGGTTCATATCGCAAAACCATTGTATAAACTCATAATAAAATCTATTTCATATGATTACAATTTCGACAAAAAGTTGTTGCATTTTTACCAATTATGTAATATGATATGAATGTATATTGGAAAATCAGTTAGATGATTGCTACCGTGCGCACTGTCCATGCGTTCTTTACCGAGGAATAATTGTTCGGTGCAACCGGTTAATTTCGTTTAGTCTCAGGCTTCAGTATCGCATCATTGGAGAAAGGAGGAAAACTAAATAATGATTAAAACAGAAAAACTCGGTAAACTGTCGATCTCTCTCGGCCTGATACTTGTAGTTTTCCTGCTTATGGCTTTCGTGCTCGGAACGACAGCAAACGCTGATGAGCTAGATGCTGCCGACGATATTGAGGTTGTTGATACCGAGGCTGTTGACGATGTTGAAGTCGTTGAGGATGCTGAGGATGTGGCTCTGACCAACCTTGCTTCCGCCGTTAAGGATGCTCTCCCCGCAGTTGATGAGAACGAGCTTACCGATGTTGTCGAAGGTGCAAAGGACGCTGTCACCGGCGGATCTGCCTCCGATATCATCGACAATGACTTTGCTTCCAAGGAAGGCAACAACTTCAAGGGCGGCCCCCACTGGTATCTTTTAATTGAGAACTACATGTTCCTGCCCGATGACATTGAGATCACTCTCTGGTCCGACCTTTCAGCACCTCACTACTATCAGGTACTGACCAAGGCAAACCTCGTTGAGCGTCTCGGCTACATCCGCATTCCCGCAGGTGTTCCTGTGTTTGTCAAGACCAACCATGATGTTGACTGCTATCGTATGCTGAAGCTCACCATCGAAGGTGCTGTTATCTTCGACGGCATTACCTACGCTCCCCCCGTTCTGCACAATAACCATCAGGAAGTCTACAGCAACGTATGCGGTATCAATGGTATCCCCGTAGGCGGCCACATCCTCGGACTGTGGATCGACCTCGACGGCGATGGCGATGCCGATGCAGACGCCGATGCTGATGCAGATGCCGACGCCGATGCAGACGCCGATGCCGATGCCGATGCAGATGCCGACGCAGACGCAGACGCCGATGCAGACGCCGATGCAGACGCCGATGCAGACGCCGACGCTGATGCAGACGCTGATGCTGATGCCGACGCTGATGCAGATGCAGATGCCGACGCTGATGCAGATGTCGATCATGACGATGATTCCCCGAAGGATCCGCCTAAGACCGGCGACACAAGAGACTACATGCTTGTAACGATGATCGCTGTTTCCAGCATCATTGTTCTGGCCTCAACTTACCGCAAAAGAGAAGAAAACTGATCATGTGTGGGCGATTGGTTGACTTATTGCTTAAGTGAATATAAAATAGGAGTGGTATTACCACTCCTATTTTTTCAATATTTGAAAATACAAATGGTTTCCCCTCTTCTATTTTTATATCCGAGGTGTGTCATGAGCAGAAAAAGCAGGCGCAAAAAGTTTATTCGCAAGCCGAAGGAGACCGAGGCGCAGAAAAAGGCTCGGGCAAAGCGCAGTCTAATAATCATTTGCTCGGTAGTCTTTCTGATAGTTGCCGCCGTTGTGGTAAGCTATCTCGTCACGCAAAACAGCAAGCTGAGCAGCATCGAGCTGTTTGAAAAGAAGGCTGAGCTTCTTATGGAGCAGGTCGTCTCCGGCACAAGGGACAACGAGCTTTCCGGCGAGATCGAAGACGGTCTGCCGAAGGGCGTTGTGTTTATCTCGATATGCAACGGCGACGAGCGTGCAAGGGTGTTCACCGGCACGGGCGACACAAAGCAGGCTGCGTGGGACGACGCATACGACAAGGCGCACAGCTTTGTCGAGGAAAACAGCTACAACTGTCTGTGGGTCAAGGCTGATCTTATGGGCGAGGCAAAGACGTTGAGCACCGAGGAGTTCTCGACCGAGCTTGCGCACTACAGGCACGAATTTTTCCGCAAGGGCATCTCCTTTGATAAGGACTTCAACACGGCTTTGCTTGAAGCGGAGCTCAACGCCGGAAAGATACTCGACTACGATGAGGAGTGCGTTAACACAACCTACCTGCGCAATTACCTAAGCAAGGCAGACAGAACGCCTATCGTTACCCTCCCCGATGAGTATGTTATTTTTAACTGCATCGGCTGGATATGCGACGAGGACAGCAAGGTGTATGACCTTATAAGCGATGATGCCGACTACGGAAGGCGCAAGGTCGATCTTATTGACAAGGATTACGCCGCCGAGCTTGTCAAAAACGCATCGTCGTTCCTTATCGATCAGGTAAACGACGACGGAAGCTTTGTCTACGGAATGTACCCTCGCTTTGACAGGGATATCGACAACTATAACATTGTCCGCCATGCAAGCACCCTTTGGAGTCTTGTCTGTCAATACAGAATGACCGGCAATAAGGAGCTTGTTTCCGTCATCGACAAGGCGATAGACTATATGATAGATAACGCCGTCATAACCTCAGATGACAGCACCGCATATCTGCTTGAGAAAAAATCGGACGAGATAAAGCTCGGAGGCTGCGGCGTTGCAGTCGTGGCGCTAACCGAATACATGGACGCTTTCGGCTCGGACAAATACGCAGATGTCGCCGTGAAGTTGGGCAACGGCATACTTACCATGCTCGACAAAAAGACCGGCGAGTATTACCATGTGCTCAACGGCGATTGCTCACGCAAGGAGCAGTTCAGGACAGTTTATTATGACGGTGAGGCGACCTTTGCCCTGTGCAGACTCTACTCACTCACGGGTGACGAAAAGTGGCTTGACGCCGCCAAGGCCGCAGTCGAGCACTTTATAGATGCTGATTATGTTCAGTTAAAGGATCACTGGGTAGCATACTCCATGAATGAGATAACAAAGTATGTTGACGATGACAGGTACTACACCTTTGCACTGCGCAACGCCCAGGAAAACCTCGACAGGATTTATAATCGTGACACTACCTATCACACTTATTTTGAGCTTCTCATGAGTACCTTTGAGCTGTACGACAGAATGATCGAAAAGGGCATACATGTTGACTATCTTGACAATGGGTTTGACCTTGAGTATTTCCTGAAAACCATTTATAAGCGTGCCGATCATATGCTCAACGGCTACTTCTACCCCGAATACGCAATGTATATGGCTAATCCAAACAGAGTGCTCAACACCTTCATGGTGCGCCACGACGGCTATCGAGTCAGGATCGATGATGTTCAGCACAATGTCGGCGGTTATTACCTGTACTACAAAAACTACGACAAGCTCGTCGAATACGGGATGCTCGATTGCAGGGATAAGACATGAATATTGATACAAGAAAAATCGTCAGAATAATTGCACTTATTGTGCTGATAGCGTCACTTTGCGTGCTGGCTTTCTATATCATCGGCGATCTTAGCGATGCCAAGACCGATGATGATATAAAAGATCTCAAAAACAAGGACACCGAGGTCAAGATACCCGAGGTGCTGGACGAATACGCAAGCCTTTATGCCGAAAACAAGGATACGATAGGTTGGCTCAAGATTGACGGCACGGATATAGACTATGTCGTCATGCAGGCTCCGGATGAGATAAACAAATACCTGCGCAACGACTTCTACGGCAAGTCCTCGACCCGAGGCTGCCTGTTCGTTGATGAATATTGCGACATTTTCAAGTCCGATAACATCATCGTATACGGCCACAATATGAAGGACGGCACAATGTTCGGCACACTTGACAGATACGCAAACGAAAGCTTTTACTCCGAACACAAGCTCATTCAGTTTGACACCATTTACGAAAAACACACATATGAGGTCGTTGCAGCGATAAAGACGGAAATCCCCGCCAAGGGCGAAAAGGTGTTCCGCTACTATGAGTACACAAGCTCGAACGACGAGGAAACCTTCCTTGAGTATGCTGATTTTATCGAGAAAAACAAGCTTTACGACACTGGCGTTGTGATAAACCCCGGCGATAAGCTCCTTACGCTGTCCACCTGCGCATACCACACGACCGATGGCCGCTTCATCGTTGTCGCAAAGCAGATCAGCTGACTTATGTTTATTCCTTTTTCCCTAATTAGTTGTTGAGATTTATTTGAATATAGTGTATAATAATAAATAAAAACAGATATATTGTTCATTTTTTGGGGGAAAAGAATATGAGCGGAAGCAGCAGAATAGTTGAAAGATCAAAAAAGAATATCAAAGACGCCATGCTTGAGCTGATGTACGAAAAGGAGTTCAGCCGCATCACGGTCAATGAGCTGCTCGTAAGAGCCGGTATCAGCCGAGGCACCTTCTATGCGCATTTTGCAAATCTCGAAGATGTCCGGCAGCAGCTGATAGATGACCTTTTCGACTACGCAGACTCCATCGGCGCAAACTACAAGCCCAGCGAGCTTGCAAAGGATCCCTACCCTATTTTGTTCCTTATGGCAGATATCATGACGAAAAGCGCTGATCCCACCAAGCGGCTTTTCAAGTTTATAAACGCCTACGATATCGGCCGGAACCTTAAAACTTGGCTCACAAAGTACATTTTGTCGGACGAAGTGCTTGTCGAAAAGCTCGGCGGCGAGGATCAGGCAAGGATATATGCCCGCTTCATTTCCGGCGGCATGATGCATGTATACAACAACTGGATGGCAGACGACATCAAGGCCGAGCCGGAGGTTCTTGCACGAGCGCTGTGCAATATGCTCATGGGCGGCTTCAACGGCGTGATAAAAGAATAAACGATCAAAAAACTCGGTAATGCAAACGCATTACCGAGTTTTTCAATCGCCGAACGATATTCCGATATCTCTTGCGACTTGGATAAGCGGATGGTCGGTCGGGAGGAATTTTGTTTTGCTTGCGGCCTCCTCAAGCGGAATGGAGACGATGTTGCCACCGCGGATGGCGACCATTCTTCCATACTGCTTGTTTGCGATAAGCTCCGCTGCCGCAGTTCCGAACCTAGTTGCCAGCACACGGTCATACGGGCACGGAGGGCCGCCTCGCTGATAATGCCCGGGTACGGTGACTCTCGCCTCTTGGCCGAGAGCTTTTTCTATCTGATCGGCTATCTTAAAAGAAACCGTGGAATGCTTGGAGTTTTCAAGCTTTTTGCGGCTTTCCTCCTCTGAAAGCAGCCTGTCATCAATAGATCTTGCGCCCTCAGCGACAGCCAGAATAGAGAAGCTTCTGCCGTGGCGGCGGCGATGCTCAATGGCCGTCAAGACTTTGTCTATATCGTACGGTATCTCGGGTATGAGGATTATATCCGCTCCGCTTCCGATGCCGGCGTGCAGCGTCAGCCAGCCCGCATCCCTGCCCATGAGCTCAACAAGGAAGATTCGTCCGTGGGAGCTTGCGGTGGAGTGGATATAGTCGATGACATTGGTTGCAATGTCAACGGCACTTTGAAAGCCGAAGGTTGTGTCAGTTCCGAAAATGTCGTTATCAATAGTTTTCGGCAATGTCACGACATTCATGCCCGCATCCATCAGTAGCTTTGCGCTTTTTTGCGTTCCGTTGCCGCCCATAATCACAAGGCAGTCAAGGTTGAGCCTGTTGTAGGTATCCTTCATGGCCGGAATGAGGCTGTTGCCCTCCTCATCGACAATGTCCTTTCCCGGGACATAACGCTGGCGGGAGGTTCCGAGGATGGTGCCTCCCTGCGTGAGAATGCCGGAAAAGTCCTTCGGCTCCATGTACATGTAATCGTCGTCGATGAGGCCACGGTAGCCGTCGTACATTCCGAATATCTCAAGGTTTTCAATTTTATTATACAGAGCCTTTCCTATGCCCCGCATTGCAGCGTTCAAGCCTTGGCAGTCTCCGCCGGAGGTGATGAGCGCCACTCGTGTCATCTTTTTCACTGCGTGTACCTCGCTTTTTTGTATGCAAATATTGTATTACATCTGCCAAAAAAGTCAATCGTGAAACTAACTAAAACTTATTTTACGCTTTAAGCTTTGCGATATACAAATCTGTATATTCGCCCAAATCGCTGCTGCCGGAGTAGGAAACATCGATATATTTGCACCCAAACCTCATGATAAGGTACTGTCTGGTGTCGTCCTCACCGTAGCTGTACTTTTCATTTACAAGCTTTATCTCGACCCCGTCTCGGCTCAGGTCACGGATATCATAGGTTGGGGTGTAGCCGTCGTAGCTTATCTCGTACTCCTCAAAGTTTTCGGATATGCTCTCTGCCAATGCACGGGATCTTTGGTGGTAGTCCTCGGCATCAAAGTGCTCGTAATCGTATATCATCCGGTCAACGGCTTCCTTTGCATCCTTTTCAAAGCGCATCTCATAATATCGAACTCTGTACTCAAAGGAGTTTTCGCCCTTGCCGGTGAGGTTTTCAAACCAAGAGCTATCCTGCGAAAACTTGATTATTGTTGGCGCAAGCAGATCGTGGCGCTCGGAAATGTCGGCTAAACCGGCTCCATCCAGCTTTTTAAGGCCTTCGACATAGTAGTTATATTCGTCAGTGTTTATCTCCTGCATCGTTGGGAACGGCAGGCCGGACAGATCGTTCGTGGCGTGCAGGCTCGTAACACCCATCGGGACGGCAAGGTGCACAAACCACAGGACAATAACGGGGATAGTCAGCGGGATGAGCACTGCGCCGATCTTTGATTTTGCTATGTAGCGCTCCCCTGTCGGCAGCTCGCCGCCCCGTTCTATCTGCTTAATGAGCTTTTTCAGGTGTCGGCAGCTTCGTAGATGCACGATAAACTCTAACAGTAGCAGTACCGCCATTAGCAGCAGCAAAATGTAGTACGCAGTGCCGATATCCAACACACCGCCGACAAAGGTGTCCATTCCGAGCATGGTATATATAAACGGCGAACCTACACGGGACAGCAGGAACATGATGAGGAACAATATCCAATACGCCGTGTGCTTTTTGGCAAGGCGCTTGAGCGGTTTTATCAGATGCTCGGGCTCGCTGAATATCTCGGGTGCGTCGGGGTCGTCGGTCGTGAGCACGACAAGGTCGTTTTTGAGTTCACCCACGACCCGCCACGAGCTGCGCTCGTATAGTTCTGCCTTTTCCTCGGGTATCTTCCCCAGCGACACATCGCAGAAATCAAGGCGATAGCGCAGCTTTTTTGGCTCGCCCTTTTCAAATCGGGCGCAGAAAAAGCCGCAGTCGACATAGAACAGTCCCTGTGCCGCCATGTCCTCGAGCCAGCTTTGGATGGCAGGAATGTCGCATGACTCAAACGGTATCAGCTTCTTTACAAATTTACTCATTATCGTCTCCCCCTTCCGCATCGCTTATGCATCTTTTGAGCCTGTTAAGCTCCTCGGCGTACAGGCCGCGGCCAAGCTCGCTTATCCTGTATATCTTTCTTTTACCCTCGACCCCTATGCAGTGTATGACGCCCTCCTGCTCAAAGTCGCCGAGAAGAGCGTAAAGCGTCCCCGGACCGATGGCGACCCGCCCTGCGCTCTTTTGCGCAATGTAGGCGCTTATGTCTATACCACAGCGGTCATCTCTTTGCAGGCTCATCAGGATATAAAACATCGGCTCGGTCAGGGTTTGAAACTTCCGTCGTGCCATTTTCATCCCTCCGTTATATCGATATTCGATGTTCGATTCCATTATACATCGATTATCGATATTGTCAAGCGTGTTTTTCTCTTGACTAAAATTAATCAATATATTAAAATTAAGGCAGCAATTTGAAAGGGGAAAAACACATGGATGCAGTGAAAAATGCATATTACCGCACTTATCAGTTCTTTTTCGATATCGGCGCTCGCTTCTTATATTGGCGCAAGCCCATTACCGTAACCGGCGAAGGCTCGCTTGCAAAAGCTCCCGAGCTTTTTAAGAAAAACGGCGTTAAAAAGGTCATGATCGTCACCGGCCGCACCGTCGGCAAGACCATCGCCCCAATTGCAATGGAGGCTCTCGACAAGGCAGGCATTGCCTATGTGCACTACAGCGAGGTCTCCGCAAACCCCACCGTTAAGGTCGTTGACGAAATTCAGGATATGTTCCTGAGCAACAATTGCGACGGCTTTCTTGCGATCGGCGGCGGTTCGCCCATGGACGCAGCAAAGGGTGCTGCTGCCCGTGTAGTTCACCCCCACAAGCCCGTTAACAAGATGGCCGGTCTGTTTAAGGTCATGCACAAGATACCTACCTTTGTTGCAGTGCCCACTACCGCAGGCACCGGCTCCGAGACCACGATAGCCGCCGTCATCACCGACCAGGATACGCACCATAAGTACGCCATCATGGATCTGTGCCTCGTTCCTAAGTATGCGATACTTGACCCCGAGCTTACCCGCAATCTTCCGCCCAAGACCACCTCTACAACCGGCATGGATGCATTGACCCACGCCGTTGAGGCTTATATTTCCGTTAAGCTCACCACCAAGGAGACCGACAGGCTTGCCGAGGAGGCGACCGTTGCGATATTCAAGTACCTTGAAAGAGCGTACAATGACGGCAACGACATGGAGGCTCGTCAGGAAATGCTCATGGCGGCATACAAGGCAGGCTTCGCCTTCACCCGTGCAGGCGTAGGCAATGTCCACGCAATTGCGCACACACTCGGCGGTCTGTACAACACCCCGCACGGCCTTGCAAATGCTGTCATCCTCCCCATCGTTCTCGAAGATTACGGCTCTGCCATTTATAAAGATCTTGCCCGCCTTGCCGAGCTCACAGGTACCAAGACCACCGGCACGGACGAGGAAAAGGCAAAAGCATTCATCGCCGAGATCCGTGCGATGAACAAGCGCATGAATATTCCCACCGGCTTTGACAACATAAAGCAGGAGGATATCCCGCAGATGGCCGAGTGGGCGCTCAAGGAAGCTAACCCCACCTACCCTGTCCCCGTTCTGTACAACAAGGCCCGCATGATAAAGGTCATAAACAGAATAATCGACGAGGCATAAACAAACTACATATCAGAGCGTCTGCATAAGTTGACGGAAGCCGAACACCTATCGGTTTTGACGAGCAGCTTTCCGCCCATGCTTCGCTAAATCCCTAGCCCATATATATCCATTATGCCCGTCGGGCTTTATCTTTGCCTGAGCGAAAATCTGCTCCGTCAAAACTGCGGGGCATCTGTCAGTAGTGTCTTTCGAGGGATTTTCGGCTTTCTTTGGTGAGAATGGGCTGACGCCCATTAAGACAAAAAAGGCGAAAAGCACCGAAATGGCACACTGACAGACGATAGGGTTCGGCTCCCGTCAACTTAGACAGGCGCTCTTTTACTAAAACCAGAGGTGTTTTATGGAACTGCTTTACACTCTTGAGAGCATTAGAACTCCGTTTCTCGACAAGCTCATGGCGCTGGTCACCAACCTCGGCGGTGAAACCGTGTTTATTGCTGCGGCGATAATCGTTTTTTGGTGCATCAGCAAAAAATGCGGCTACTACATGATGACCGTCGGCTTTGCCGGAACTATCATCAATCAGTTTTTGAAGCTGTGGTTCAGGATACCGAGGCCGTGGGTCAAGGACCCGAATTTTTCGATAGTCGAAAGCGCACGAGCCGAGGCCACAGGTTACTCATTTCCGAGCGGTCACACTCAAAATGCATTTGCAACATTAGGTGCACCGGCAAGGTACACGAAAAACACCGTGCTGCGGATAGTACTTATACTGCTCATCGTCCTGACGGCGTTTTCGAGAATGTATGTGGGTGTTCACACACCGCTTGATGTCGGTGTTTCGCTCGGCATCGGTTTAATTCTCATGTTCGTGCTGTACCCGTTTTTCCGTGACATGGACGATAAGCCAAAGAAAATTTACATTCTTTTTGCCGTATTTATCGTGCTTGCGGGTGCGTTTGTTGCCTTTGTGGAGCTGTATAGCTTTCCCGCCGACCTCGATACGGGAAACTACGCATCCGGCCTTAAGAATGCGTACATGATACTGTTTTGTGCAATCGGTCTGCTGCTTGTATTCCATCTCGACAGGAAGTACATCAACTTTCCCACTGAGGCGGTTTGGTGGGCGCAGATAATCAAAGTCGCCGTCGGTCTCGGCGTAACGGTCGGCATAAAGGCAGCGCTCAAGGCTCCGCTGCTTGTGCTCTTCGGCGGACACAGTGTTGCCCACGGCGTGCGGTATTTTATCGTCATCCTCTTTGCCGGTCTAATCTGGCCGCTGACTTTTAAATTCTTCGCCAAGCTCGGCAGAAAATAAAAAAATAAGCTCGTCTAATGACGAGCTTATTTTTTAATCTAATTGTCCGAATATGCTGATTCTGATCGTGTACTCCGCTGTTTGGCCGCCGTAGGTGACGGTGACGGTCTTGCTGCCAAAGCCGTTCATATCACAGGCGGCGTTGTACTCCTCGGGGTTGGTTATGCGCTCTGCCGTGCCGTTATTATAATAGGCACGCAGGACCAGTCCCGTTGTGTCAAGTTCCTCGCCGACCGTGTAGACGGTCTTTGTAGGCATCGTTTCTATCTTGAGCTCGGTCACGACCGGCGCTTCAACGATGACCATACACTCGTCGTGAAGCTCCATCTTATCTTTGACATATACCATGATAGTCGCCGTGCCCTCACTTATCGCCTCGACATTACCTCGGTCATCGACCGTTGCAACAGACGAGTCACTGCTTTTCCAGATATATTCCGGCATGTCGTCCGCCGCTTCAGGCTCGGGCATACAGCTCGCAGTGAGCGTTGCCGAGTCTCCCTCGGTCATGATAAGCCTCGGCGAGCTGATCGAGACCGATATTATCTCAGGCTTCTTCGTCGGTTCAATTGTTGCCGTCGGTGTGGGCTTCGTGCTCTCCGCTGGGTTCGGATCATCGCTCGGGTCGGAGCTGAACCATCCCTTGCTGATGCCGAGGAAGATGAGCACTGCCGCAATTATCGCAACGACTGTCACGGATATGGCTATTACAAACTGCGACATTGTTTTGCTGTCGCTTTTTTCTTTTCCCTTTTTCGGAGGCTCCGGCTTTTTTGGCTGTGGCTTCGGTTTTTCCTGTACAGGCGGCGGGGTCTGTGCCTGCTCTATCGGCTCACGCCGAGGAAACTCCTCACGGACGGTCGCATCGCTGTCGAAATTGGGCTTGGGTGCTTCAACCGGACTTTGCCCGCTTGCCGCCAAAATGAGTGCCTGCTTCATCTCCGTGGGAGAAAGGAAGCGGTCGGCACTATCGTATGATGTAGCCTTCAGGACGAGATTTTTAAGCGCTTGGTTGCCGTTTTTCGGCGGTGGAAGAGGTTCGCCGCGGTATCTTAAAAGCTGAGCATCGGCAAGCTGAGCAGACGTCGGCGCATCATTGAGCGGCAGAAACGGTCCCTTTCGTTCGTTAAGCAGCCAATAGAGCACCATGCCAAGAGAATAAATATCAACTCTGTCGTCGTATGGTTTGCCCTTATAGACCTCGGGTGCCATGTAGGAATAAGTTCCGACAAGATCCGTCCGGTCATTGATTTTTGAAACCTTGGCAACACCGAAGTCACCAAGCTTGAAGCCGCCGTACTTGCTGACGAAAATATTCTGCGGTTTGATATCTCTATGAATAATATTGTTCTGGCGGCACAGCTCAAGCGCACTGCAAATATCTATGCCGAGTTTAATTACCTCGCTCACGGTCATGCCGTTTTCACGCACATAGTCCGGCAGCGAAGTCAGAAGCTCCATGCGGATATAGATATCCCAGCCGAGGTCGTTTTCATGCGGGATTATCATCTGATCCTCACAGTTGACGATGTTCGGGTGGCCGCGCAAAACGCCCATAAGGCGGTACTCGCCGCTTATCTCCTCGACCTTGTCACGCAGCTTTGAGCGCATGGTAAACTCGCTCATTGTGCTCTCCATCTCTTCGTACTCCTTTTGAGTTGAGGGGATGGATATCACCTTGAGCGCCGAATGAAAATCTCCGCCGTATTCATCTTTCTTTCTCAGTTCGTAGACCTTGCCGGAGCTGCCGCTGCCGATGCAGCGTACCGTCTCCCAGCCGGGCAATAAGACCTGCAAATTCTCCATTTTTGACCCAATCCTAATATGTATCGGAATGTTATATCATTATCAATATAATGAATATAATGCATTTCAGGCAGATTGTCAAATCACTCTATTGATTTGAGTGCGCCTGCCATGTCGATGTTATCTATCCTGCGGCGCATGATGGCATTTACGATGAGCGCAAAGCCGAATGTGAGAAGCACGGCAAAAGCAAAGCTCAGCGGCGAGATTATAGGCTTAAAGTACATCATATCGACCTTAATAGCATCCATAACGAACGCATGGAACACCACACCAAGCAGCAGCCCGAAAAGTGCTCCCATTCCCGTGAGCACGAGGTTTTCCCTAAAGACATAGCTCGCCGCCTCATGCGGATAAAAGCCCAGCACCTTTATCGTTGCTATCTCACGAATACGCTCGGAAATATTGATATTTGTGAGGTTATACAGAACTATAAGCGCAAGTAGTCCTGCGCAGAGGATGATCATCGCAACGACGAACAAAAGGCTCGACATCATGTTGCTTATCCTGTCCCTTGAGCTTATGCTCATCTGCATCGTACGCACACCGTCAACGGAGGATATCTTCTCTCCGCAAGCCGACACATCCGCACCCTCGGGGGCTTTCAGAAGCGCTGCCTTGAGCTCGGGGGCGCTGCCCCACTGTGTGGTACAGGTGTCGAGGTTTACAAATACGAGGTTTTCGACATAATTATCGAAAATGCCGCTGACCTTTACGGTGAGTGTGTCCATGTCGGCGGTGGTGAGCTTTATCTCATCGCCTATATCTATGTCCATCATCCTCGCAAGATTACAGTTAATTATCGCTTCGCCGGCTTTGGGGTATGCGACCGCTTCGCCGTCGTTTACGAGATTTATAAACTCGCCTATCCCCTGCCCGTCGCTTGCCGTGAGCGTCACGGATTTTGTTGAGCCGTTTGCACTGACATCGGCACTAGTGCGGTACAGGAACATGGCCTCAGCTACATTATCGCCGCAGTCGTCGAGGAAAACTTTCTGCTCATCGGCAGTCATGTCATAGGCAAGTGAGACCTCGTAGTCGTACAAAACGATGTCGCTGTATTGCTTATCGACAACGCCTTGTATCGTGTCGTTGAGGCCGAACGCCGTAAGGACAAGGGCGGTACAGCCGCCGATGCCGAGAAGCATCATAAATATACGCTTCTTGTAGCGGAAAACATTACGCGCAGAGACCTTCTGCATGAAGCTGAGGCGGTTCCAGATAAAACCGATGCGCTCTAAAAGTATACGCTTGCCGGCTTCGGGTGCTTTGGGTCTTATAAGATCCGAGGGTGCGCACTTGAGTTCCTTCACGCAGCAGAACCATGTCACTAAAAGCATACCAAGCAGGTTCACACACACCATGCCGAACGCAAGCGCCCAATCCATGGTGAAAACAAGGCTTGAAAAATTGTAGATTATGTCATAGCCGAACCAAACGATGGCAGGAAACGCAAAAGCACCGACAGCTATGCCGAAGATGCTGCCAAAAAGCGTTGCACTTCCGGAATAAACCATGTACTTGAGCATTATTGACGACGAGCTGTAGCCGAGGGCCTTCATGATGCCTATCTGCGTGCGCTGGTCGTCTATCATGCGGGTCATGGTCGTAAGGCACACAAGTGCCGCAACGAGGAAGAAGAATGCCGGAAATACACCCGCAACGCTCTGCACTACATCTATATCGCTTGACAAGCAGACATAGCCGATATTAGTGTCGCGACCGAGCACATAGGTGTCGGCATGCTCCATGTTCTTTATCTGCTTCTCGGCGGCGGTGAGCTGCGCCTTGGCGTAGTCAAGCTGAGACTTTGCCGCATCAAGCTGTTTTTTGCCGGCGGCAAGCTTCTTTTCGGCCTTTGCAAACTCGGTCTCCATCTGCTGCTTGGACTTTTCGTACTGCGCCCTGCCCTGTGCTATCTGCTTCGGTGCGTCCTCAAGCTGTTTTCTCGCTTTGTCAAGCTCGGCCTGACCGGCGTTTACCTGAGCATAGCCGCTGTCAAGCTCCGTCTTGGCATCGTCAAGCTGCTTTTTATACGGTGCAAGCTCGGCATCTATCTCGGCCTTTTTGGCCTGAGCCGTGGCTAGATTTTTCTCGGCACGCTCAAGCTCCCGCTCGTTCGTCTCAAGCCGGGACTGCCTTAGGCGGATCTGCGTTCTGAGGCTTGCCGCCTTGAGGATTTCGCCATTTGCTTCAGCAGCTTCCAGCTCGGCATTAAGCTCTTCAATTTCAGTGTTGATCTGCGCTATGTTGGCCTTGCGGTTTTCCACCCTATCAGTATATGTCTTAATCTGGCGGTCGACAACAAGATATGCGCTCTTGCTGCGGGTCTCGAACTGCTTCAGGCCGCTTTCGTACTCTGCCTTGCCCTTGTCGAGCTTTGCCTTGGCGGCATCGAGCTCGGCTTGCTTTTCGTCTAAAATTGACGGGTCTTGCAGCATTTTCTCTGCATCATCAAGCTGCTTTTTAGCTTTGGCAAGCTTGGCTTCGGCGTTTGCCTTCTCGGTTTTGAGCTGCTTTACACCGCTTTCGTACTCTGCCTTGGCAGGCTCGTACTTATTAAGTCCCGACTGATACTGTGCCTTTGCGTCGGCAAGCTTCTCGTTTGCCTCGTCGATGATGCTGTTATAGCGGATGACAGCCCGCTCTTCCATAAACTGCTCAAGCGGCTTTACATATGTTTTGGCGTTATCCTTATATTCGTCCGAGTACACATAGCCCTCGGCATCGACGGTGACATAGATATCGGTGAAGTAATCGACCGAAAAACCGTCCGACGGAAGGTAGATATAGCCCTCAACACTGCCGCTGCCAAGGGTACTTGAGCCACGCTCAAGGTTAATGTACAAAGCACTCTCCGTCAGGCCGACTATTGTATACTCGTCGTAAGCGAAGGTATCCATAGTCTGCTCGGAATTTTGCTTTGAAAGCTTAACGGTTTTGCCGATATCGTCCTCGGTGTACATCTCCGGGTCGGCAAGGCACTCATTACCCTTTTGCGGCATGCGGCCTGCTTTGAGGTCGATGAGATTTATCTTCTCGGGTATCTCCTGCGCCGCTATAACGATGGACTTATCGTCACTTTGATTGTACAGAAAATCTGCGCTTACAACGCCCTCGGCGTCCTTAACGCCGTCGAGCTTCAGCACCTCGTCAACATCGTCCTGCGTCAGGCCAAGGGTCGACACAAGGCGGAAGTTATAAAAATTCGTCTCGTGCAGATATCGGTCGTAGGTCTCTATAAAGTCCGGCTTTGACATGCGCAGACCGACAAAGAGCCCCGCACCGAGCGCAATGATGGCGAAGATGGCCATGTAGCGCCCGAAGCTGCCCTTTATCTCCCTTATTGTCAATTTTGCCGTCTGCTTGTTCATTTAGCGTTCCTTACCATTCAATAAATTCAATCGGTGTGGGGTTCGGGTTTATCGTAACATCGGTCACAGTGCCACTTTTAATTGACACGACCCTGTCCGCCATAGCCGTCAGCGCCTGATTGTGCGTTATGATGACAACGGTCATGCCGTTTTTGCGGCTGCAATCCTGCAAAAGCTGCAGGACCGCCTTGCCGGTCTTATAGTCAAGTGCGCCGGTCGGCTCATCGCACAAAAGCAGCTTCGGATTTTTCGCCAAGGCTCTGGCTATCGCAACACGCTGCTGCTCGCCGCCGGAAAGCTGGGTGGGGAAATTGTTTGCCCTGTCCTTTAAGCCGACAAGCTCGATGACCTTTCTTGCGTCCATCGGGTCACGGCATATCTGTGCCGCAAGCTCGACATTCTCAAGCGCCGTCAGGTTCTGGATGAGGTTATAAAACTGGAACACGAAGCCGACATCGTACCTGCGGTAGGTAGTCAGCTGCTTGGAGTTGTACTTTGATATCTCCTGCCCGTCGAGCATGACCCTGCCCGAGGTGAGCTTATCCATGCCGCCGATGATGTTGAGAAGCGTTGTCTTTCCGGCGCCCGATGCGCCGACGATGACGCATATCTCTCCCTTTTCGATATCAAAGGTGGCATCCCTCAGTGCCTCGATCTGCACCTCGCCCATCTGATAGACTTTTCTGACTTTTTCAAATTGAACATATGCCGACATAATGCTGACCCCTATTTAATCTTTATTTTATGATTATACTAAAATTTCAGCCCCTTTTCAACAGAAAAACCGTGGCGAAACCACGGTTTTTCAATTAATTCACTTTTTAATTATCCCCACAGGCTGCCGTTCTTCCAAATGCCGAAGCTCGGCGGCTTCATGCCGACTGCCGGTACATTGTCGTAAGTGCTTGTGATGTTGTCAATAAGGTCAAGGTAGATTGGTCTGACTTTATATGCGGTATTCGAGAAAATTCCGCCGACGATGCTCAAGTGGTCATACGGCTGCGTCGGCAGGACATTCCATACGCCGGTCTTAAAATGCTTTGCCGAGTAGCCATCGTATATCACATACCCCTGACTTCCGTCGTTTTTCAGACAGTTAAAGTTGCTGTCAATGGGATACAGGCCGGATACGACATTGACCATGCCGTCATTGGGAAGCCAGCTGCGGTCGATATATACGCCGCCCGGTGTGTATTTATCATAGTAGCCGCCCATCATCTGTGCAAATGGCTTGAGAAGTACGAACATGTTTGCGTTGGGCAGCTCGGTCTTTGTGACCTTGCTGTAATGCGTTGCATCGCCGGTCACGGAGAAGTAATAAACATTGTCCTGTATCTCGATGCCGTCGTTTATCTTCAGTGCGTTGTCGATGGTGAGGTCATATATCGCATTGTCGTTGTGGCTCATGAACTTCTTGTCGTTGAGTACACGGATAAGATACTCAAGGTCGGTCTCGCCGTCCTTCTGATATATGCCGAAGTGCTCAAGCTGGAGATCGTACACGCCCTTGAACTTGGTGATGCCGAGGGATGCGCCGATATTGTACACGAAGTTTGTGACTACATCGGTGGAAATGTCGCATTTTTCAATGAAGGTCGTGCCGTTGTGGGGTGCAGACACCGCCGTGAGCGAATACACCCAGTCTCCCCTTCCGCCCTTAAAGAACGGCGAGACCTCAACGCCTGCCGCCTTTGCGGCTGCGACCTCTTCGGGTGCGCCGTTTGTGAGAATTTCAAGGAACATACGGATGGTTGCGCCGCCGAAGCTGTGACCGATGAGGTTAATCTTCTTATCGGCGCTCCAGCCGTTAAACAGCGGCTCGTCATAAGTGATGCCGAAGCGATCGTGATCCTTTTCGCCGGAGTGGACGATACCGTAATCGACCCTTGTGCCGGTAAGCTGGGCATAGAGCTCGCACGCTCTGTCCCAAGCGCCGGAGAGCGGTCCGACCTGCGCAGCGTAGCTTTCAAAGCCCTTGCCGTTCAGATACTTCATCAGATTACCGGTCGTCATGCCCCAGTACGGGACTATCGGGTCAAGATCCGATCTTGCGCCCCAGCCCATGAGTCCGTGGACAAAAACGAATGGGTAATCTGCCTCCGATGCCGTGTCGTTGTCCGCCGATGCGGGGAATGCGAAGAGACTTACTGCAAGTGCAAGCACTATCACTATGCACAGCAGCCTTTTAAATTTTCTCATGCTCATCCTCCTTGTAGATACATTCATGTGTTGTGCGTATAAATAGATTTTACCATGATGCAGCGTATACCGTCAATTGAGTCGAAACATTTCGGCATATTGCAAAAATCGTGGTGGTAAAATTTATGCAACATCAAACAAGCACCCATGTCTGCTCTTGCCAAGCGTGCAATTAGGTGTTATAATATAATTTATGCGGGTGTAGTTCAATGGCAGAACATCAGCTTCCCAAGCTGAATACGGGGGTTCGATTCCCCTCACCCGCTCCATTTGAAATCAACTTACGGACTTAAAAGTTCGTAAGTTTTTATTTTATATAAAACTTTAAAAGTTCTCTTTCTATAATGGAGGACTTTTTTCATGCTTGCACAAACATGAGTTATTGCGCCATCTATAACGGGCGTTCCGGCGTGTACTGCTGGCTACTCACGCCCATTATTATGGGATATGCGGAATGTCCACAGTTCAGTGTGCCGATGCGGCGCACAAGGTTTGGCACACTTATGGAGCAGAGAATGAGTGAGCTTAAAAACAAAATCGTTGCAATCAAAACCTCCGACTAAGGCGGAAGTTTTAATTGCAACGATTTGCTTGGCGTGGTTTTACATAAAGTACAGCAGTAATATTACGCCGAGGACGATGCGATACCAGCCGAAGATCTTGAAGTCACGCTTTTTGATATAGCTCATCAGGAACTTGATAACAAGCACCGAGACCAAAAACGCAACGACGCAGCCGATGGCAAGCGTCATGAGCTCGACGGATGTGAAGCTAAAGCCGAACTTGAGTATCTTTATAAACGACAGGCCGATCATGACCGGTACGGCGAGGAAAAAGGTGAACTCCGCCGCCGCCACTCGTGATACGCCGATGGTCAGAGCTCCGATTATCGTCGAGCCAGAGCGTGATGTGCCCGGAATTATGGACAGCACCTGAAACAGGCCGATGATAAATGCAGTCTTGTATGAGATATCCTCAAGCGCAAGTACCTTGGGCGTGCGTTTTTTGTTCCAATTTTCTATGACGATGAACGCAACACCGTACACAACCAGTGCAAGCGCTATGACCGCGGGCGTGTGCAGGTGTGCTTCGATGTAATCGTCAAACAAAAGCGTAACTATAGCGCCCGGGATGCAGGCAACGACGACCTTGAACCACATGGAAAACACATCCTTGCGGATGACCGGCTTTGACTTATCCTTCGTCTGGAACGGCCACATTTTGTCCCAAAACAGCATCACGACAGCCAATATTGCTCCGAGCTGAATGACAACGAAGAACATATCCTTGAAGCTTTCGCTCACATTCATGTGGATAAACTCATCGACCAGCAGCATATGGCCGGTGCTGGATATTGGCAGCCACTCGGTTACGCCCTCGACTATGCCGAGGACTACTACTTTCAGTATTTCAATAAGCTCCATACAAACCTCTCAATAATACCTATTCGCCTTTTACAGGAGCATGACTCCTTTTTCGGCGCAGAGCCTGACGGTATCATCGTCCCAGATGGATGCCTGCACCTCGCCGATATGCGCCTTGCCGAGAAGCAGAAGCGAAAGTCTCGATTGGCCGATACCGCCGCCGATGGTGAGCGGAAGCTCGCCGTTCAGGAGCATCTTGTGATACGGAAGCTCACGGCGGTCATCGCAATGGGCGATGGTAAGCTGCTTATCGAGGGTCTCGGGGTCAACTCTTATGCCCATGGAGCTGAGCTCGACTGCGCAGTTGAGCCAATCGCACCAGAACATGATATCGCCGTTCAGGCTCCAATCGTCATAGTCGGGAGCTCTGCCGTCGTGCGGCTTGCCGGAGCGCAGTGCGCCGCCGATACCGATGATGAAGGCAGTCTTGTGCTCCTTAAGGTAGGCGTTTTCACGCTGCTTTGAGGTGTAGTCGGGGTACATGTCCTCAAGCTCCTGAGCGGTAACGAACGACACCTTGCGCTCGAACTTGCCGAGGCGCTGGAGCTGGGGGTAGATAGCCTGCATGGTGTCCTGCGTGTCGCAGACGGCCTTGACTATGTCCATAACGGTGAGCTTGAGGTAATCAAGATTGCGGTTTTCGGGCAGAATGACCTTCTCCCAGTCCCACTGGTCGACATAGATAGAGTGCAGGTTGTCAAGCTCGTCCTCATCACGGCGGATAGCGTCCATGTCGGTGTACAGGCCCTTGCCGGGGAAGAAGCAGTAACGCTTGAGAGCAAGGCGTTTCCACTTTGCAAGCGACTGCACGACCTGCGCCGTTGCGTCAGAGCGCAGGATATCAAAGGTAACAGGGCGCTCATAGCCGTTGAGGTTATCGTTAAGGCCGGAGTCTGCCTCGACAAACAGGGGTGCGGAAACTCGATAGAGGTTCAGCAGTGCACCGAGCCTGTCCTCAAACAGGCGCTTTAAAAGGCTGATCGCCTTCTGAGTGTCATAAACGCTGAGAATGCTTTCGTAGCCCTCGGGAATGTAAGTTTTCATTTTTTCTTCCTTTCTAAACACAAAATGCCCATCGGATGATGGGCATTTAAGATAGACCCTTTGATTATTTATCGAGCAGCTCTATTAGCTTGCAGTAGATATTCTCTGCATTGCCCTTGAAGTTTTTCTCGATGCGCTGAGCCTGCTCCTCGCCGGAGCTTAAGATCTTCAGGCGCATGACCTCGCCCTTGCCGTCGTTCATGGCGAGCGTGACTATGCAGTTTCCGTCCTTTATCTTATGCTCGGCCGTGAGCATGGATAGCCTGCGAAGCCGCTCGGCCTCGGGCGCAATGAGCTTTTCGGCCTTTTTGCGCACGGAAAACGGCAGACTGCTCTCGACGGTCTCTCCCGCCTGCGCACCCTTTTCGGTTATGCGGTAGCCCTCGGGCGATTCGGTGACAAGGCCGGTGTCGACAAGCTCACTCAGGCAGTCGGAAAAATCAAAATATCCGACACCGCCGTCGCACTGGGTGAAGTCAGACAGCATATCACGGTCGACCGTGCCGGGCAGGCGGCGCAGTATAAACAGTATCAGTATTTTAATGTCGAGTTTTTCGTGGATAAATCCGAGTCTGTCCATGATATCACTCCTCACTTGAAATTATACAACAAATCTATAAAACTGTAAACGCTATTTCTTATCCGCACGCTTGATGGCAATAAGCGAGCCGACTATTATAATGACCACCGTCAGATGCATCATGATGCTCTTTGTCGAAAGCGGATCGATGCGGCTCGGCAGTATGCCGAAGTCGGCAAGCAGCATGGCCGCAAGCAAAATGACCTCCGCCGCAATTATAAGTAAAGCAAATCTCTTTCCCATATTCGCACCTCCGTACACTATCATAATAATACAGCTTTTCGTTTTTGTAAATGAATACTTCACAATTTGACCCTCGACGCATACACTGTATTGAAGTTTTACTTCAAAAACAATCAGGGAGGTATGTTTATGGCAGACAGGGTCGTTCCGGGGCCTGTTAGCAATGATGACTGCATCAAAGAGGCCGTCTGCATAGATACAAGGAAGATAATGGACTCCTGTCGGGATAAGGACTGTGTTGAGGAGCTGAGGGTCTACCCCACCGTGAACTCGGTGCCCTTGATACAGAGCGCATTCAGCGTCCGCCCCCGCTGTGCCGAGCTTTTGCAGTGCGAGGTCAGCGTTAAGGAGATCTGCCTCAACAGAGGCTATTACACCGTCGATGTCACATACTTCTACAAGGTAACCGGCGAGGTGTTCCCGTCAAACCAGACCGTTACGGGTCTTGCCGTGTTTGATAAGCGAGTGATGCTCTTCGGCAGTGAGGGAAGTGTGAAGTCGTTTTCGTCAAACGCCACGGTAAACAGCGCCGACAACAGTATGCCCTACGCCGTCGTCGATGCGGTAGACCCCATTGCGCTGCACATGACGCTCTCCGACACTGCGGTGTCCGACCCCGGCATCGAGCAGAGAGATATCCCCGAAGCAATACTTAGTCATTTTGACGATGAGCTCTCGTTTGCATCGGCAGAAAAGACGCTCTATGTCACGCTCGGCCAGTTTTCGATAATCAGACTTCTGCGCACAACGCAGCTGCTCATCCCCGCCTATGATTATTGCCTGCCGGAGAAAGAGTGCGTGGGTGCAAGCGAGGATGACCCATGCACGATGTTCGGGCGCATCCGCTTCCCGGTTGAGGAGTTCTTCCCACCCGACGCCGTTGAGGAATGCGACGAGTACAAAAGCTTGGTATAATAAATCAGTCGTCAAGGGCGGTATAAGATGAGAACATGCCGCCCTTTACGGGTTTAGTTTTGAACGAGCTATTTTTCGTTCAGGCAAAATAACAAAATTCCGGCAATACTTTGTGTATTACCGGAATTTTTTATGAAGCACGGGCGGAAAAGAGCCGTTTAAAACCGGCTTGCTTTTCAGCTTATGCCGTCCCAAAAAAGAGCGACTGATTTTCTTATTTGCGGATGACGATATTATCCTTGTCCTTATAAATACCGTTTTCGGGGATGACACCACGAACGCAGCTTGTGGGGTAAACGCTTGCGCCTCGGCCGAGGATCGTGCCGGGGTTAAGAACGCTGTTGCATCCTATCTCGACGCCGTCGCCGAGGATAGCGCCGACCTTTTTGCGCTTTGTCTCGATCTCGCCCTCGCAAGATTTGATGACTACAAGTGTCTTGTCGCTTTTGACATTGCTCGTTATCGAGCCTGCGCCCATGTGCGACTTGTAGCCGAGCACGGAATCGCCGATGTAATTATAATGCGGCGCTTGGACATTGTCGAAAAGTATCGAGTTTTTTATCTCGGTAGAGTTGCCGACGACGGTGTTTTTGCCAATGATGGCGCTGCCTCTTATGAATGCGCAGTGGCGCACCTCGGCGCCGTGATCGATGATGCAGGGGCTGCCGATGTATGCCGACGGAAAAACCGTTGCATCCTTTGCGACCCATACATTTTCGCTGCGCTGCTCAAACTCCTCCTCGGGCAGGGTATTGCCAAGCTCGATGATAAAGTCCTTTATATCGGGCAGCACTTCCCAAGGGTAGGTTCTGCCCTCGAAAAGCGGCGCCGCTATGGTCTTTGTCAGGTCCAAAAGTTCTTTGATCTCAAGCATTATTTCACCTTCACGAGCCTTCCGCACTTGGCCATTGCATCGATGATATAATCAACGCTCTCCTCGCATTTTTCATACGTGAGTGCCTCGACCATGACACGCAGGACAGGCTCCGTGCCGCTTTTTCTAAGGAGCACTCTGCCCTCGGTGCCTAACTTTGCCTCGACCTCGGCAACTGCCGCCTTGACCTCGGCGCATTCGAGCGTTGCGTCCTTGTCATCAACGACAACATTTTTAAGAAGCTGCGGATACATGACCACCGGAGCAGCAAGAACCGAAAGGGGCTGCTTACTCTCACACATGGCTTCCATTATCTTTATGGCGGTCAGAATGCCGTCACCGGAGTTTGCAAGGCGGCCGAAAATGATGTGTCCCGACTGCTCGCCGCCGAGGATATGACCGTTTGTACGCATATTCTCGGCAACATATTTGTCGCCGACCTTGGTCTTTTCGTAGCCGATGCCGAGCTCGTCAAGCGCCTTGTAGAGGCCCATGTTCGACATGACGGTCGTGACTATCTTCTTATTGCCCAAGATGCCGCAATCGTGCATATACTTGCCGCAGACATACAGAATATGATCGCCTGTTATGATGTTGCCCTTTTCGTCGACGGCAAGGCAGCGGTCGGCATCGCCGTCAAAGGCAAAACCAACATCAAGTCCGTTTTCGAGGACAAACTGCTGCATCTTCTCTATATGCGTTGATCCGCAGTCTACATTGATATTGAGGCCGTCGGGGTTGTTATTTATAACATAGGTGTCGGCGCCCAGAGCGTCAAACACGCTTTTTGCCATCATCCATGTGCTGCCGTTTGCGCAGTCAAGGCCGACCTTTTTGCCCTTGTACGAGCGGGTAGCAAGCGAGATGAGGAAACCGATATAGCGGTTCCTGCCGGCGGCGTAGTCGACCGTTCTTCCTATCTTATCGCCCTTGGCGTAGGGCAGAACGTCGGGCTCGCCGGAGCTTGCCTTGTCGATATACTCCTCGATGCCGTCAAGCACATCGTCGCTCATCTTCTCGCCTGCGCCGTTAATGAGCTTGATGCCGTTGTCGTAATAAGGGTTGTGGCTTGCCGAGATCATTATGCCGCAGTCAAAATCGTCCGCTCTTGCGATGTATGAAACGCTGGGCGTGGTGGTGACATGCAGAAGATAGGCATCAGCACCCGATGCAGTAAGGCCTGCGCACAGTGCCGACTCGAACATATAGCTTGAACGGCGGGTGTCCTTGCCGATGACAACACGAGCCTTGCGTTCCTTACCGTAGTACCAGCCGAGATAGCGGCCTATCTCAAATGCATGCATGACCGTAAGGTCAACATTCGCTTCCCCGCGGAAGCCGTCAGTTCCGAAATATTTTCCCATGACTTTATAACTTTCTCCCTAAGCATAAGGGGAGTATCCGAACTCCGCCTCTGCCATGTCTTTATACTCTTTTTCTGCGTTATCGTCTTGAAATACGAAAGTATTCCCGCCTCCTCTGCCTTGACAAAGAGCAGAAATCCAACGGCAGAGGTCTTTGATTTTTAAGTTAGATAGGTGTGTCGCAGGCAAGGCTTTGTGATTGAGGAAGGCTTTCGCCCTGTGAATGAGCAAAACGAGGCCTGCGGCGCTATTATCCGCTTAAAAACGGGGTTTGGATGCTCCACTTATGCTCAATCGAGCTTCGACGCCGCCTCTTTATCAAGGCAAAGGGTCATATTCATATGCATCTGGAGCATGGCGGCAGGCACATAAGTCGTCGTTTTGCCGTAGACCAACTTGTGGATTATCTCTGCCTTTTCCTCGCCGAATGCGACAAGAATAACATTTTTGGCGCTGCATATGGTTTTAAGCCCCATGGTAACTCCCATGTCGGGCACATTTTCCACGCCGCCGAAGTGGTCTGCCTTCATGCGCTTTGTGCTGTCGGTGAGCTGCTGGACATGGGTGTGCGTATCATAAAGCGTGGCAGGCTCGTTAAAGCCGATATGGCCGTTAAGGCCGATGCCGAGAACGACAAGGTCAAGGCCGCCGTGGGCCGCTATCTCATCGTCGTAGCTCTCGGGGTTCTCCTCGGACGGATTGTGAAGCTTCGTAATGCCTTTTTTGGAATAAAGCTCCTCATTAAGCTGATGAGCGCAGCTCAGGCTCTCGTCTGCGCCTATGTATTCGCAGACATTGAATACCTCGCAGCCGGAAAGGTCGGCAGTCTCATCCGAGGCAAGCTCGGCGAAAACGCCCTCAAGCGAGCGCCCCGCCGTAAAGGCAAGGCAGGCATCTGGTTTTTCGGAAACAAGCTTTTTCACCATTGACGAAACAAGCTTGTTTATCGCTTCTTTGCTGTCAACAATAATTTTCATTTTTATACGCTTCCTTTATAATTCGTCTCCGCCTTGGAAAAGCTATCAGTCGGAGGCGATAAAATTGGCCATAATTTTTGTAAGAACAATATTATTATATTTTACTATCCTTATATCGATGCGCATTATGGGTAAACGGCAGCTGGGTGAAATGGAGCTGTCGGAATTCATCGTCGGCGCACTTATCGCAGATCTTGCCGCAACACCCTTGCAGGATATAGGCACTCCCCTATTAAACGGGCTCGTGCCGATATTCGCACTGTTTGCGCTCGAGATAATCATCGCCGGACTATCCATGCGCAGTCTGAAGGTGCGCAAGCTCATATTCGGCAAGCCCGAGATAATCATAGAAAACAGCAAGATAGACCGAGAAAAAATGCAAAAAAACCGCTTCACGCTCGATGAGCTGATGCAGGAGCTGCGAAACCAAGGCTTATCGGACACCACGCAGATAGAATATGCGGTGCTCGAAACGAACGGTCAGCTCAATGTCATTTTACAAAAATCCGAGCAGCCGGTCACGCCGTCGCAGCTCGGTGTCCCCGCCGGAAGTGACGGCTACGCCCACATTATAATCAACGAGGGCAGGATACTCGACAACAATCTGCGTATGCTCGGCAGAGACAGAAGCTGGCTTGACAGGGAGATAAAGCGTCAGGGCGCAGCATCTGCGGAGGATGTGTATCTGCTTACGCTCACCGAGACAGGCAAGATATTCTGCCAGCGAAAGGAGCAGGCTAAATGAACAGAGAAATCTGCGCATATCTGCTGCTCATAGCGCTGTTTTTAGGTTCGCTGTATAACATCCATGTTATGGACACGAAGATAGGCTCCCTGCGCACGCAGGCCGAGAAAGCCTATGAAAGCACCCTAAACGGCGACTTTGAGAAAGCCGACAGGCAGCTCCGCTCGGCAGCGGACAGGTGGCTTCATATGGACGAGTATACACACATATTCATCCGTCACACAGAGATAGACTCGGCGACGGATGCGTTTTTCGATATGCTGTCGGACATTGCGTCAAAGGACGCAGAAAGCGCCGAGGGAAGCTATCGCAAGCTTGACGCTCATCTAAAATCGATCATCACGATAGAGCACTTAAGCTTCGGCAGCATATTCTGATCACTTGTCGCTCAGAAGCTTTGTAAGCTCCTCCATGAAGGTGTTTATATCCTTAAAGCTGCGGTAGACCGAAGCAAAGCGCACATATGCGACCTCGTCGACCTCCTTTATCCGTCTCATGACCATCTCGCCGATATCGACGGTGCTGATCTCACGCTCAAGAGCGCTCTGCAGCTCCTGCTCGATCTCGTCGGCGATCTTCTCAAGCTGCGCAAGCGACACGGGGCGCTTTTCGCAGGCACGCACCATGCCGTTTATGAGCTTGACACGGTCAAAGGTCTGGCGTGAGCCGTCTCGCTTGACGACGACCAGCGGCAGATGCTCAATGATCTCATATGTAGTAAAGCGCTTCTGGCACGCAAGACATTCTCTGCGTCTGCGAATGGTGGAGCCCTCCTCGGCAGGACGGGAATCGATTACCTTACTTTCAAGAAATCCGCAAAACGGGCATTTCATCTATGCTTCCTCCGATGGACAAATTTTGGTCAAAAACACTATATCTTGTGTATTATAGCACAATACGCCCTCAATTGACAAGAGCAAGAAACTCATCACGGGTCATTATGACATTCAGAACATCCAAAAGTGCGCTTCCCGTCATTTTTTCGGGCAGTCCGAGCGATTTTAGAAGCTCGGCGCGTCTTTTGGAGCTGTCGGGCTTACCCGTGTAGCCCATGGAGAACATATCGGCCTTGGTGATGGTGGCTTTCTTGTCCTCCGATACGCCGTCCACGGTCGCACCGGCAGCAATGAGTGCCTCCAAAAGCACCTCGGGCTTCATGCCCTCAACACCCAACTTGCCTTCCTTGGAGGCCTTGGCCTTACGGCGCTCCTTGCCGTAAATGTCGGGGATATAAGCGTGCTTGAGGTACTTGGGGTCAACACAGCCTTTTATGAAATTGCGTATGACAAAGCCCGCTCCGTCTGAGTCGGTAAAGACTATCATGCCACGCTTTTCGGCAAGTGTGCGCAGAAGCTGCTGCTTTTCCTTGTTATTAAACACGCCGAAGCCGCTCGTTTCGATGATGACGGCATCGACGACCTGTGAGAGGGTATTTTTATCATACCTGCCCTCGACGACTATGACCTCGGAAATTTTATGCATCGGTCTCACCTGCGGCAATGCGCATGACGCATTCCTTCAAAAGCTCCTTAGGCTCTGTTCCGCTGCTTTTCATGGCATAGTCTGTCTCGGCGCACAGCTCCACAGCTCGCCTGAGCTGCGCTTGGCTGAAGCGGCGGGCGCTCGTCATGAGCTTCGATGCAACAAAATCGTGCTTTAACGAGCAGGTCTTCATGAGATAATCCTTGCCCTGCCCGCTTTGGATGGCGACCGAGGCCGCATAAAGCTGGCGCATCTGGTTGCCGAGCACGGCAAGTATCATAATGGGCTCGTTGTTTTTGTCGTCCAACAGCTCTCCCAAAAGTGACATTGCGGCGTTATACTCACCCCTTGCCATGCTCTCGGTCATGTCGAAAACGACGGCCTCGGGAATATGGTGCGCAACGGTGTTGACATCTTCGATAGTGACCTTGTCGCCCTTTGCGTAGGCGGCAATTTTGTTTATCTCGGGAATGAGCCCGCTCATGATATCGCCGCTGACGGTGATGAGCCGCTGGGCAGCGTTGAGCTCGATGCTCTTGTCCTGAGCCGCAAAGCGCTTGACTATCCATTTGATGAGCGCATCGCTTAATTGGGCAGTGACATGTATCTCAACACCGGCTTTGGCAAAGGTTTTATATAGCTTGAGCCTTTTATCCGGCTCAAAGTTAGGCTCGCACAGAAAAACCACGGTGCAGTAATCGGGAATGTCGCTTATCGCCTTTATGACCTCATCGGTCTCGGAAAGCTTGTTCAGGTCAACGCCACGCACTTCGACCATGCTTCGCTCGGACAGAAACGGCACGGAGTCGATTGCCTCGGCAAGCGCAATTGCGGAAAACTCCCGCTCATTTAGCTTGCGATAGCTGAAATCGTCCGCTTCGTCGCCAACGCAAAGCCTGCGCAGCTCGGCAAGGTACTGCTCTGCCAGATAATCTTCCGGTCCCCAGATAAGGTACAGGCGCTGCGGGCCTGTCTGCCTTAATCTGCGTATACTCTCGCCATAATTGAATTTTACTTCGGTTTTCGTCTTTTTCGCCATTTAATCACCGCAATTTATAACTATTCTTCCGCTTTCGTCGGTTCTGTATATCTCTACACCGTGCTCGGTGAGCCGCTTGAGCACCTCGTCTGTCGGATGACCGTAGTTGTTATAGCCCACGGATATCACGGCTTTGTCGGGCTCGGCTTCATTCAAAAGCTCCTCGCTCGTTGAATACTTTGAGCCGTGGTGACCGACGATGAGGATATCCGTATCGGATAGATCCTGTGCCTTTACAAGCTTGCGCTCGGTCGCACCACGCACATCGCCGGTTATGAGAATGCTCTCACGACCGATGTCAGCGGTTAACATAATACCTCTTTCGTTCTTATCACCCTTGTCAAACGGTGCGTATAGTCTAAAGCTCATGCCGCCGGCATCATACTCAGTGTTTTCGGAGATGTACATGAGCTTGACATGGTTATCATGTGCGGCTGCTATGAGTTCCGCCAACACGCCGTCCTCTATATAGCCGACATACTCGGGTAAAATCAGCCTATCGACTTTTACGGTGTTCATGAGCCGCACAACACCGTTTATGTGGTCAGAATGCAGGTGTGTGAGGATGAGGCAGTCGATTTCCCATCTTCCTCTTGCAAGCAGGTATTGCCCTACCTCGCTTCCGGCGTTAGTCATTGTTCCCCTGCTGCCGCAGTCGATGACCGCCGCGTGCTCGCCTTCGGTCACTGCTATGCATTGGCCGCTGCCGACATCCATAACGCCAAGCGTGCCGTTGTCGGCGAGCATATCCGCTCTCGTCTGCGCAAACACGCCGATGAGTGCAATGAGGCTCAGTGCAGCCGGTATCAGCGGATTAAACCGCTTGCCCTTTCTGCGGATAAAGTACCACAGGGCAAAGGCGGCATACACGAACGCAAGCCACAAAACGGCGTACAGGTTCTCGGTATACACTGCCGAATACGGCAGGCGTGCAAGTCCTTTGACAATGAAGGCGATATACCGCACGAGGTACGCAAGGCCGTCTGCTGCCAAGACCGCAAGCGGTTTGACTGCAAAACCTATTAGACACACGGCGTAACCGCCGACAAAGAGCACCGACACCGCCCACAGGCAGAGGATGTTCGTTACCGCCATTAAAAGTGAGACATAGCCGAAGTGCACGGCAATCAGCGGCACCGAAAACACCGTGACGCTTAGCGAGCTTGACAGCGAGCCGATGAGATAGCTACGCAGTCTGCCCTTGCCGGGTAAATGACTGTTCAGCCAGTCAAACACAGGCTGTGCGAACAAATATATGCCCGCCATGGCCGCAAACGACAGCTGGAGCGAGACACTTCCGGCTGCAAAGGGGTTTGCTGCTAAAATGAGTGCAAGAGCAAAGCACAGGCTCGTCGTGCGGTCGCTTTCTCTGCCGAACACGGGTGCAAGCAGGAAGACCGAGAGCATTATGCCCGCTCTGACCGCCGAGTGCGACGAGCCGGACATGATAACAAATGCCCAGATGAGCGTCAGGCACAGCACGGATGTCCTTCGGCTTTTACCCATAACGAGCTGCAAAAACGCAACTAAAAACGACACATGCATGCCCGAAATGGCAACGGCATGTGCAAGTCCCGAGACGCCCATTGCAGAATACAGCGCATCGTCCTTGTAATACTCGCTCCTGTCGCCGGTCAGCAGCGCCAGCATGAACGGCGAAGCATCCTGCGGAAAAACGCTTTTTATCTGCGTGCGCAGGGCTTTGCCTATCCGTTGGGGCAGGAATTTTAACGAGCTGCCGTGGGATATTATCTCCGCTTGTTCAAGATTGCCGACAGTATAGGTGCCGGCGGATATATAATTGTCTACCTCTTCGCCGTATTTGTTTACCGCCGAGCGGAAGCGTACCGTCGCGCGAAGCCTGTCTCCCGGTTCAACATTCGGTAGCTGCTTGTCATAATCATAGACCGCCGCCTTGACATGCGGGATGTCATCTCCCGTGAGCTTAACATACATACGGCTGCAATTATCGTAATTTGTCGGATAATCAAGCACCTGCGCATCAACGGTCAGGGTCTTGCCGACAAGCGCTTCGCACGGTGTCACCGTGCTGTCATAATGAATTTTATAGCCTGCAAAGCCTATTGCAGCGGCAAGCGCCGCAAGTATAATGCATTTTCTTGTATTCCCCTTGAACAGCAGGCCGCACGCTGCCGTGACCGCCGCCACTATGGCTGCGGTCATGAGATGACAACACGGCAAAGCATAGTGCGCTGCAAATACGGAAATACCAAACCCAATCGAAAAGGTCGCCAGCTTCCTGACGCTTCTCATATCCTTGTCACCACTAATGCTTATTCTATCTAATCAAAAAAGCAGAAAGTCACAGGGGGCTTTCTGCTTTCAATTTTTACACCATAGTCTCGCCGAGCTTTTTGCCGCCGAGGATGTGGAAATGCAGGTGCTTGACGGTCTGGCCGCCGTCCTCGCCGCAATTATTGACGACACGGTAGCCGTTGCTGAGTCCCTCTGCCTTTGCTATCTTTGCAATTGCCTCGAAGCACTTTGCAACCAGTGCGGAGTTATCTGCATTTATCTCGTCGGCACAGCAGATGTGCTGCTTGGGCAGTACAAGAATATGCACAGGCGCCTGCGGATTTATATCGCGGAAAGCGAAAACATACTCGTCCTCATACACCTTTGTCGATGGTATCTCCCCGGCCATGATCTTGCAAAACAGACAATCGTTCATGGTTTTCTCCTTTCACTCAGATGCCTAATTTTTCGGCAACAAAATCGTCAACAACGGCAAGTGCATTATCGGTCTTGAGCACATCGCTGCCGCCGCCCATTGCGGAATCCGGCTTGCCGCCGCCCTTACCGCCTGCAACGGCAGATACAAAGCGGACAAGCTCTCCAGCCTTGACACCCTGTGCAACAGCCTCGGCACCGCAGGATGCAACGAAGGTCACCTTATTATCGTTTATCGTTGCAAGTACGGCAACGACCTTGGGGGCCTTATCTCGCAGGAAGTCGCCGATCTTTCTGAGATCGTTTGCGCTGAGATCGGTGCGAGTTGCGGTCAGGACGCTAAGTCCGCCTATCTGCTTTGCGGCAAACAGGAAGCGCTCAACATCGCCGTACAGGAGCTTATCCTTCAGGTGCTCGACATTCTGGCGCATTTCCTTCATCTCGGACACGAAGCTCTCGGTCTTGGCCAAAAGGTCGGAGGGCTTGGTCTTCAAAAGCTCAGCTGCCTTGGCAAGCTTGAGGTTTGCCTCATTTGCCATGCGCAGGAACTCCTTACCGGTGACGGCTTCAATTCTGCGAACGCCGCTTGCGATGGAGCTTTCGCTGAGGATGTGGAACGAGCCGACCTTTGCGGTGTTATCGAGATGCGTGCCGCCGCACAGCTCCATGCTGTAATCACCCATGGTGACAACTCTGACGACATCGCCGTACTTTTCGCCGAAAAGTGCCGTTGCGCCAAGCTTTTTGGCCTCATCGATGCTCATTTCCTTTGTGACTATATCCATGCCGTCGAGGATGGCTTCATTGACGGAGTTTTCGACAGCCGTCAGCTCCTCGGGCGTGAGAGCGTTAAAGTGCGTGAAGTCAAAGCGCAGCTTGTCGGCATCGACGAGAGAGCCCGCCTGATGGACATGGTCGCCGAGAACCTGACGCAGTGCGCTGTGCAGAAGATGGGTTGCCGAGTGAGCTCTGGACACGGCCTTGCGGTGCTCGGTGTCAACAGTTGCAATGACCTCGTCACCGACATTGAGCGTGCCGGACTTCATAACACCGTAATGCAGGTACTTGTTACCTTTGTCCTTCTTGACATTCGTGACCTCAAAGCGTGTGAACTTGCCCTCGGAAACATCCTCAAGGCAGAAGCCGATATCGCCGGTGTCGGCAAGCTGGCCGCCCATTTCGGCGTAGAACGGGGTCTTGTCGAGAACGACAATGCCCTCGCAGCCCTCGGGTATCTCGGAGGCAAGCTCATCGGCGTATACAAGTGCGAGCACTGTGCCCTGATCGGTGGTCTTGTCGTAACCGGTGAACTTCGTGGGTGTGGTGTCAAGGCCAAGATCAATGCCTGCCCAGCCGAGGTCGCCGAGTGCCTCACGAGCCTTTCTTGCACGAACTCTCTGCTCCTGCATGAGCCTGTCAAACTCATCGGTATCGAGCGTCATGCCCTCGTCCTCGACCATCTCAAGCGTAAGATCCACGGGGAAGCCGTAGGTGTCGTAGAGCTTGAATGCATCGGCGCCGGAAAACACGCTCTCGCCCTTTGCCTTGTGCTCGGCAAGGATGGAGGCAAATATCTGCATACCGGCATCGATAGTCTTTGCGAAGTTTTCCTCCTCGCTCTTTATAACACGGGTAATGTACTCCTGCTTCTCACGAAGCTCGGGGTACTGACACTCGTTTTCATGGATAACGGTGTCGACTATCTCGTAAAGGAAGGGCTTATTCACGCCGAGAAGCTTGCCGTGGCGGGCAGCACGACGCAGCAGGCGGCGCAGGACATAGCCCCTGCCCTCGTTTGAAGGCAGAACGCCGTCGCATATCATGAATGTTGCACTGCGGATATGGTCGGTGATGACACGCAGAGAAACGTCCATCTTATGGCTCTTGCCGTAGAATGCGCCGGTTATCTCGGACACCTTGTGGGTGATGTTCATAACGGTGTCGACATCAAACAGCGAGTCAACGCCCTGGCACACGACAGCAAGGCGCTCAAGTCCCATGCCGGTGTCGATATTCTTCTGAACAAGGTCGGAGTAGTGACCCTCGCCGTCGTTATCAAACTGGCTGAAAACATTGTTCCAGACCTCGATGTAACGATCGCAGTCGCAGCCGACGGTGCAGTCGGGCTTGCCGCAGCCGTACTTCTCGCCACGGTCATAGTATATCTCCGAGCAGGGGCCGCACGGGCCGGAGCCGTGCTCCCAGAAGTTATCCTCCTTGCCGAAGCGGAAGATGCGCTCTGCAGGGATACCGATCTGCTTGTTCCAGATCTCCCACGCCTCGTCGTCATCGACATAAACGGACGGGTACAGTCTGTCGGGGTCTATACCGACCCACTCGGGACTGGTAAGAAACTCCCAGCTGTATGCAATAGCTTCCTTCTTGAAGTAATCGCCGAAGGAGAAGTTGCCGAGCATTTCAAAATATGTGCCGTGTCTTGCGGTCTTACCGATATTCTCGATATCTCCGGTGCGGATGCACTTCTGGCAGGTGCAGACACGCTTGCTGGGCGGTACGGCTTCACCCTTGAAGTAAGGCTTCATGGGTGCCATGCCGGAGTTTATGAGCAAAAGACTTGCGTCGTTATGCGGTATCAGCGAAAAGCTGGGCAGGCGCTTGTGACCCTTGCTTTCAAAAAACGAGAGGAACATCTCTCTAAGTTCGTTAAGTCCAAATGCTTTCATCTTTATCTCCTCCTACTTTATCCTTCTGAGTATTGACAGCGCACTGCAATTAACCGGCAGGCGCATTTTAAACTTCATCATTGCGTGGGGCGTTGCTGTTATTGCTTCGCCGTTTTCGTCCCAAAGCTCGGTCACGGCAAATGATATCGGCTCGCCCTCGTTTGTCAGCAGCTCCACCATGTCGCCCACGCAGAAGCGGTTGCGCTGCGTAAGCTCGGCAAAGCCGTCATCGGCGCAATCCTCAACAACTGCGCACACATAGGCGTCGGAAAAATAGCTCGCCTCGGCAAAGTGCTGACCCGGGTCGCCGTAGTAAAAGCCGGTGCAATAGGGTCGGTGGCTGACCTTATTAAGCTCATCTATCCACACCTGTGGGAGCTCTTCGCCCCTTAGGGCATAGTCTATCGCATGGCGGTAGGCATTCGTGACGGCGGCGGCATAGTAGGCAGATTTCATTCTGCCCTCTATCTTGAAGCTCGTCACGCCCGCATCTATAAGCTCGGGGATGTGCTCAATCATGCACATGTCACGGGAGTTCATGATGTAAGTGCCCTTATCCTCGCTTATCTCGAAATACTCGCCCGGGCGTTTTTCCTCGACAAGGTGGTACTTCCATCGGCAGGGCTGAGCGCACGCTCCACGGTTTGCGTCCCTGCCGGTCAAGTAGTTTGACAGCAGGCAGCGTCCGGAAAACGACACGCACATAGCACCATGCACAAAGGCTTCTATCTCAAGCTCTTTGGGGGTGTTGGCCCGAATCTTTCGGATATCCTCCATGGGCGTTTCCCGTGCCAAAACGACACGGTCGGCTCCCATGTCAAACAGCACATTGGCCGTTGCGCTGTTTATAACGCCGAGCTGGGTGCTGACATGTCTCGACACCTTGGGGGCATACTTTTTGGCCGCCGCCATAACGCCGAGGTCTGCGATTATGAACGCATCAACGCCGGCATCCTGCGCCTGCTCCAAAAACTCCGGAAGCTGCGAAAGCTCGTCCTCCCTCGGCAAGGTGTTGCAGGTCATATGCACCGCCGTACCGTTTGCGTGGGCAAGCTTTGTCGCTTTACTAAGCTCGGGAAAGGTGAAATTACCGGCAGACGCCCGCATTCCGAACTGTGTACCTGCAAGATACACGGCATCGGCACCGTAGTGCAGCGCCATTTCAAGGCGCTCGAAGTCACCTGCCGGTGCAAGTAGTTCTATCTTCGGCTTAATCATAATCCTGTTTTGCTACGAAGGCCTCAAATGCGCCGCTGCTGGTGAAATATTCGTGGCTGCCTGTAGACGAATTGAGCGCATAGAACATATAGTTGGTCTTGTCCGGTTGGAGCGCCGCCTTGATGGACGATAAGCCCGGAGAGCATATCGGTGTTGGCGGCAGGCCCTTCTTTATACGGGTGTTGTAGGGCGAGTCCTTCTGAAGCATATCCTTTGTCGGTGCGCCCTTGTGGTCGGGGTACTCGTACAGTGAGGTCGAGTCTATCTGAAGCGGCCAATCCTTGCTAAGGCGGTTGTAAATGACGGACGCGATCTTGTAACGGTCGGCGTTATCCGACGCTTCCTTCTCGATCATGGATGCGATGGTGATTATCTCACGCATACTGTAGCCGCTTTCCTTCTGCCAATCAAGCATTTCGGCAGTCATCTTGTAATGGAAGGTCTCAAGCAGCTTGTTGATTGCACTGGAGGCGGGCATACCCTCGTAGAACTCATAGGTGTCAGGGAAAAGGAAGCCCTCAAGGCGGCTGGCATCGCCCTTTTCTATGCCGTCAAGGAAGGAATAGTTAAAGGTCGCATTCGCCGCCGCGTCCATAAGATCGTCATAGTCGCAAACGCCCTCGGCATCAAGCTTTTTGAAGATATCATGCATGGTGTAGCCCTCGGGGAAGGTTATCTTGAGAGCGACCATTGCGCCGGAGCCGGTCTGCATTTTCATGACGAGTGCACGGTAGTCGTAGCTTGACTTGAGTTCATACGTGCCCGGGTCAAGCTTTGCGTCGGCATTTGAGAAGCCGCAGTAGAGCTTGAACAGCCACTTATATTTGATGATACCTGCGTCCTTGAGCTTGTCGGCCACATAGTTTATATCGGCGGTGTGAGTCTTTTTCTTGACCTCCTTGCCGTCGTCGTCCTTTTCGGTTTTCTCGGAATACTCGAACGAGTCCTTTTCAAGAACGATCGTCGCCTGCACATCATCGGACTTGAGCGCCAACACATCCGTCGCCGCAGACCACGCAAGGCACGCCAAAATGACGCTCACGCTGACGACGAAAATGAAGTACATCAGTCCGCCGAATTTGGTTTTGCTCTTCTTTCCGGCGTTATTCACCGGAGTTTGGGCATGGCCTGTCTCGGAGGACATTTTGACATTCATCTTGCCGCTTGTGTCCTTCTTTGCATTATCGTTTTTCTTTTCGTTCATATGGTTCCCCTTCTTGCGGTCACGGTGGGTCCTTGCGCTGTAACCGCTGATAAGTGATTTGCATATTATGTTTCAGACACAGGTTTTCTGTGTATCGACTGCTGATTTGCCGCATCATTTCGTCCGCCGCACCGGACAACGATCACGGAATTTCTTAGTGCGGAGAAAGGTCAAAACTATGTTCTGCAACAATGGAAATAACAGCTGCTTCTGGATAATCATTATCCTGCTCATCCTGTTCTGCGGCTGCGGCAACGGCTGCGGCTGCTCGAACAATAACGACAACGGCTGCGGCTGTGGCTGCGGCTGCAACTAAGGTACCATAGCTGGGCTCCTTCGGGAGCCTTTTTTTATTCCGTTAAGACTAAGCTCACCGCAACATCGGTAGGCTCTGTCGGGATAAAGCTCTCAAGCATCCGCTTTCTGCAAAGGCAGACGGTGAAGCAGTCATGCTCTGCAAGATAGCGGTCATAGTACCCCGCTCCGTGGCCTAATCTGTTGCCGTTTTCATCGCAGCATAGTGCGGGCACTATCACGATATCGCCGGTCTGGGGCGCAAGCTCCGGCGCATCGGGCACGGGCTCGGGGATGCCGAACTTGCCGGAACGAAGCTCGCTTAGATCCGAAACAAGACGAAAACTCATTTTGCCGCCGTCTTGGCAAACCGGAAGTGCAACTAGTTTTCCGACAGCAAGCGCATGGGAGATGATCCCCTGCGTTTTGACCTCCCTGCCGATGCTGAAATATACAAAAACACGCTTTGCGCTAAGATACTCCGGCAGGCTCAGAAGCTTTGCCTCGATGGCGGCATCGCTTTTGTCTATATAGCTTTGCGGCAGAGTCTCAAGCTCGCCGTGTTTTTTTGTGCGAAGCAGGTGCTTATCACAGTGCGGCTTTGATGATGGAATAGATTTCCTCATGCTTATCCTCAATGCTGCGTTCAACGCCGTCAGTCTTATAAGCTATCCTCGTCCAGCCGTAGTAATCGGCGGCCTTGTCGGCCACACGCAGGCAGTTTTCGAGGTATTGAATGTCCTTCTCGTGGATATCGGCGCTGGTGTTGGTCTTTTCCTGCCGGTGGCGCATTCTCGCAAGCGAGGTCTCGACATCGACATCAAGGTAGATGACAAGGTCGGGCACGGGAAGCCCCATCTTTACATGCTCAAGGTCATACAGCCACTTGAAGAACTCACCAAGCTCCTCGTCAGGCAGCTTTGCGCCCTGATGCACGGCATTTGAAGTCGTATATCTGTCCGAGAGGATAAATCCCCCTGCATTATATATCTTGCCCCAATCCTTGCGATATGAGGCAAAGCGGTCAACGGCATAAAAAGTCGAGGCCGTGTAGGCGTTGACATCCGCCGGATTGTCGCCGAACTCACCGCCGAGATACATTCTAATAAGTGCCGAGCTTTCGTTATCGTATCTGGGGAACACGATGTGATCATACTCTATTCCCTCGTTCTCCAGCCGCTGGCACACGCGCTTATAGTGAGCGGATTTGCCGCTGCCGTCTATACCCTCAAATACTATGAGCTTTCCTTTTTCCATCACTTTATTCCTAATCTCTTCCGCCACGCTCTAAAAATGAACTGCGGAAGCTTTTTTATCTTTCTGAAGCGCTTGGGCTCTTCAAAGCAGCGGTAAAGCCACTCCAAATTGAGCTTCTGCCATATCACCGGCGCTCGCCTTGCCTGACCGGAGAACACATCGAGCGTACCGCCAAGTCCCGCCATAAGTCCTGTATCAAGCTTGCCTGCGTGCTTTGCCATCCATTTTTCCTGCTTCGGGACGCCGAGGCAGACCATGACAAAGTCCGGCCTTGCGGCGTTTATCTTTGAAACGACCGCCGCATCGTTGCTGCCGTAGCCGTCGTTCGTGCCGCAGACTATAAGTCCCGGGAAGCGCAGCTTCATGCGTTCGGCCGCCTTTTCGGCAACACCGGGGCGGGCTCCGAAAAGGAATACTGAGCCGCCGTTATCGGCAAGGCGCTTCAATATCTCCGTTGCAGCGTCGATACCCGGCAAATGCTCCTTGAGCGGCGTTTTGAGTATTCTCGCCGCCTGCATGACGCCCGTACCGTCGGGGATGACAAGGTCTGCGTTTTTTATTGCCTCGGCGACCTCGGGGTCATCCCACGCAGCCATGACTATTTCGGGATTGGGGGTCACCATGTATGCGCATCGGTGCTCTAAAATGAGCATCAGCGCACGGTCGACCGCCTCTTTCATTGTCAGGTCGTCGATACCGACTCCCAGAACATCTACTCTGTTCAAATCTGGCTGAACACCTTTCCTATTTTTTCATGGATAACAAGGTCAGCCTCGCTGTCGTAAGGGGTGCTGCTCAAATTGACGAGCGCAAGCTTATTTCCACGGTAATAATTTATCAGCCCCGCAGCCGGATACACATTCAGGGAAGTGCCGCCTATGATGAGCACCTCAGCCTCGGATATGCATTTAATTGCCTCGCTTACTACCCTATCGTCAAGCGGCTCTTCGTAAAGCACGATATCCGGCCTTATAACGCCGCCGCATATGCATCTTGGAACGCCCTCGCCGTGGTTCACCTTGTCGGCGGGGTACGGCCTGTGGCAGGCCGAGCAGTAGCTTCTCAATATGCTGCCGTGAAGCTCCAGAACCTTTTTGCTGCCTGCCGCCTGATGAAGCCCGTCTATATTCTGCGTGACGACCGCCCTGAGCTTTCCCTGCCGTTCAAGCTCGGCAAGCTTTAAGTGCGCCGCATTGGGCTTAACGCCATCAACAACGAGCTTTTCCCTGTGGAACTTGTAGTATTCCTCAGGGTACCTCGTAAAAAATGTGTGACTCAAAATCGTCTCGGGAGGGTATTTGTACTTCTGATTGTACAGGCCGTCGACACTGCGGAAGTCGGGTATTCCGCTTTCGGTGGACACGCCCGCCCCGCCGAAAAACACGACATTGTCGCTTTCGTCTATCCACTTTTTAAGCTGCAAAATTTTCTCGTCCATTTTCAGCCACTTCTTTTCCTATTTTATCTGTTTATTATACTACACATAAATATTCTAAGCAAGTAAATATTCGTCGATAATTTGCGCCACAGGGTCATTATTGCAGTCGGGCGCAAGGACATCCGCCATTGCCTTGACCTTATCCGTTGCATTTGCCGTCGCTGCGCTTAAGCCGCATAGCTTAAGCATCGGCTCGTCGTTTTCCGAGTCGCCCACGGCTATGCATTCGGCAGGCTCAATAGCGAGTCTTGCGCACAGGGTCTTGAGTCCCTCGGCCTTGCTCACGCCGCTTGCGTTTATCTCAAGCGAACTGTCCGTCACGCAGGTGAAGGTCAAGGGCAGCTCACGTAGCTTTTCCAACACCTCGGCAGCCTCGTAATCGTTTGCGAAAAAGAGATTGAACTTCTCGACCGGCTCGGGGTTTTCCATGTACATTGCAAAGACATCGTCGACGATGTTCATGTGCCGACGGTAGATCGGTCCATAGGTGTCAAGGCCGAAGTCTGCGCAGTGATCTACGCACCAGCGGCTGCCGTAGCTTTTGTCGTTTATAAACATGACTGGCATGACATAGCGCCCGCTCGCCTGCGCAATGATGTATTTCACTGTCTCGGGGTCGATGGTCTTGTGGAGGAGCTTCTCCCCTGTCTCAAGGTCTAAAACCGACGCTCCGCTTGCTGTCACGGCGTAGCGCATGCCGTGGACCATGTCGATATAGGGCTTAACGAGGCTGATGCTTCGGCCTGTTGAAAACAAGACCGTTTTTCCGCTTGCTATGGCTCGCTCCATTGCCTTGACGGTGCGTTCACCGAGGTTTTTGTTATCGTCCAAGGCCGTGCCGTCCATGTCGGCGGCTAAAAGCTTATATTCCATGGTCATTTACCTCCGCTTCTTGAGTAATAGAAAATGTATTGCTGAGCAAGTCCTGCGTATGCGCCGAGGCTCGTCGGGTCAAAATCTGCCGGAAAATGCTCCTTGAGCGCTCGCTTCATCCACACATCTATGGGGAACGCCTCCATGTGGTAAAGCCCAAACAGCACCACGCAGTTTGCGACCTTTTCGCCCACGCCCCGTATCTGCCGCAGGGTCTTTATCGCCTCACGGTAGTCACAGGTCTTGAGCGCATCAAGGTCGAGCTCGCCCGTTGTGACGGCTCGGGCGGCGGCTATGATATACTCGGCTCTGTAACCGGCTCTTATCCCCGCAAGGTCGGACGGCCGGAGGGCTGCAAGTCGTTCGGCGCTCGGAAAGGTGTAGTAGCCCACGCCGTTTGCCTCGCATTTATCGCCGAATTGCTCGCACAGGCGCTCAACGATGCCCTTTATGCGGGTTATGTTATTGCATTGGGAAATGATAAACGAGCACAGTGCCTCCCAACTATCCTGACGCAGAATGCGTATGCCCATGCCGTAGTCGATGCACTCGTGCAGGTACTCGCCCGTGAAGTCTGCACTCACGGCGGCATAGTCGGTCGCAAGGTCGAAGTAGTCTGCCCACATTTCAGCCGGAGCATCAGATGTTATGTAAACTTCATTGTCTACCGTCTCAACCTCAGCCAGGTATCTGCCGACGACACCGGTATACACGCCCTTATCGTTAGCGTTCCAGCGAAAGCACTGGCCGCATTCAAAGGTTTTTACGATATCAAGGCTTTTTGCATCGCATAGCTTGAGCTTCATACTACACCTCTAAGGATTGATGCAGCTATTATAATATATCCGTTTTAGTTTTTCAATCGCTTGCGTATCCCGGCGATATGTGCGATAATATGGCTATCATATTTCAGGAGTATCGATATGGACTATTTGAGCGAATACAGGTCTAAGCTGTGCACGGCGCACGAGGCCGTTGAGTGCGTCAAAAGCGGCGATTGGGTCGAGTATACAACGAATGTCGGCTATCCCCCGACGCTCGACAAGGCGCTTTCCGAAAGACGGGACGAGCTGAGAAATGTCAAGATAAGGGGCGACCTGATATTCGGGCCTATCCATGTCGCCGAGTGCGACCCCACGCTTGAGCATTTTGTGTACAACACCTGGCACTGCTCTGGCTACGAGCGAAAACTCTGCGACCAGGGGCGGGCATTTTTCACGCCGATGGTTTTCAGAAATCTCGCCTGGTACTACAAGAACTTTCTTGAGGCGGATGTCTGCATGGTGACCGTTTCGCCCATGGATAAGCACGGATATTTTTATTTCGGCGGCTCGGTCGGCGTTTCAAAGTGCATTGCCGACAAGAGTAAAATTGTCATCGTTGAGGTGAACGAAAATGTGCCCCGCATACGCGGTGGCTTTGACGAGGCGATACACATTTCCGAGGTTGACTACATCGTTGAAAGCGATAACCCGCCGCTTTACGAGATGAAAAATCCCGCTCCCACGCAGGAGGACAAGTGTATTGCGTCATACATTCTGCCGCACATTGTTGACGGTGCGACGGTGCAGCTCGGCATCGGCGGCATGCCGAATGCTCTCGGCGAGCTAATAGCAAAGTCCGACCTCAAAGATCTCGGCATGCACACGGAGCTTTGCTCGGATGGGTATCTTGAAATGTTCAAACAGGGCAAGCTCACTAATCGCAGAAAGACGATAAATCAAAACAAAGGCGTGCTCGGTATCGCCATCGGCAGCCGTGAGCTGTACGACTGGGTGGACGATAACCCGGGCGTTGTGGGCTGTCCCCTTTCGTATGTCAACGACCCGCAGATCATCGCTCAGCACGACAACATGATATCCATAAACGGCTGCCTCACCGCCGATGTGTACGGTCAAGTCTGCTCGGAAAGCGTCGGCACAAGGCAGATAAGCGGCACCGGCGGTCAGCTCGATTTCTTAACCGGTGCAACAATGAGCCGTGGCGGTAAGGCGTTTTTGTGCATGACAAGTACATTCAAAACTAAGTCAGGCGAACTTAAAAGCCGCATCGTGCCAACGCTCAGCGGCGATATCGTCACGACGCCGAGAAGTCAGGCATACTACATTGCGACGGAGTACGGTGTTGTGAACCTTGCCGGACGCTCGACTTGGGAGCGCGCCGAGGCGCTTATAAGCATTGCGCACCCGGACTTCCGTGATGAGCTTATAAATGCAGCCGAGCAGCAGAAAATTTGGTTGCCGACAAACAAGAGGTAAGATATGACTAAGGGCAAATTATTGACCGGCAGGCCGGAGAATGCTTCCGAGCGTCTGCCTAAGGAGCAGCGCTGCTATGAGCTGCTCGACAGGCTCGGTATTGAATACGACCGAGTTGACCACGAACACGCCGACACCATAGAGGCGTGCCACGAGATAGAGAAGGTGCTCTGCGCATCCATTTGCAAGAATCTGTTTCTCACGAACCGGCAGCAGACCGATTTTTATCTGCTGCTCATGCCGGACGACAAGCCGTTTAAGACGAAGCTTCTGTCTAAGCAGATAGGTTCTGCCCGATTAAGCTTCGGAAGCGCCGAACATATGGAGAAATTTCTTGATATCACCCCGGGTTCGGTAAGCGTGCTTGGACTTATGAACGACACGGAGAACTGTGTTAAGCTTTTGGTCGATGCAGACCTGCTAAAGGACGAGTTTATCGGCTGCCATCCGTGCATCAATACCTCGACGCTGCGGTTTAAGATGTCCGACATGACGGGTAAGCTCCTCCCTGTCGTCGGACATGAGATGACGGTCGTGGAGCTGCCGTGGGAGGTTGAGTGATGAAGATAGGCATTTTATGCGCCTGTGCGCCGGAGTTTGAGCCGTACAGAAAAGCACTGGGCGGTGATGTCCGCACCGTGTGCGGTGCGAAGGTAATTGAAGGCACGCTTTGCGCCAAGGAGGTCGCCGTACTTTTTTGCGGAATCGGTAAGGTTAACGCCGCGATTGGCACATCGACGCTCGTTCGCAGCTTAAATTGCGAGCGTGTGATAATGTCCGGTGCTGCCGGAGCTATCGCAAAGGGGCTGCACATCGGTGACTGCGTCATGGTGTCAGACTGCATCTATCACGACCTTGACCCGCAGCTTATATGTGACTACCATCCCGAAGGTATCGACCCCGATTTTAAGTGTGCAGAGGATATCGTTTCGATTGGCAGAGCTGCCGGTATGCGCTGCGGCAGAACGGTCACGGGCGATGTGTTCATAGCAGACGATGGCCGTGAGAGCATTATCGAGCGTTTTGACCCGCTGTGCTGCGATATGGAGACCGCCGCTGCTGCGCACGCCTGCTTTTTGCTTGGCGTTCCGTTTAACTGCATCCGTGCAATATCCGACACCGAGGACGAAGCCGGTCTCGGCAGCTTTGAAAAGAATGTCCGCTTCGCCGCCGAAAAAGCCTTTGACGGCGTTTGCAGGGTGCTAAGTGAGATGGATGCTATATAAAGAAAAAATCCCGTACCTGTCGGTACGGGATTTTTCGTAAAATCAATAATATCTCTTATTCTTGTTCTTGCGAGCAGCTTCGCTCTTCTTGCGGCGCCTTACGCTGGGGCTCTGGTAGTACTCCTTCTTTCTGAGGTCGGCCAGAACGCCTGCCTTTGCGCAGCTGCGCTTAAATCTCTTAAGAGCATTGTCCAGAGATTCATTTTCCTTGACATAGATTTCAGACATTTATTTCACTCCCTCCATTAACGCCTTTCGACGCTTTAAGGGCCAAATTCTTGGCTTAACGAATGATATTATACTCATTCTTGGCTGTAATGTCAATAAAATTATTTGATAATCAGGTTAACAAGCTTATTCTTTACGACGATGGTCTTGAAAAGCTGCTTGCCCTCCATCAGGCGCTTGATCTTCTCGTCTGCGCAGGCGGCATCGATGATGACGCTGTCCTCGGAGTCGGCGGGAACTACGATGGTGGTCTTGAGCTTACCGTTTACCTGAACGGCCATCTCACGCTCGGTATCGACGGTCTTGGCCTCGTCATACTTCGGCCACGGCATCTGCATGGCCATCTTGCCCTCGGACTTGGCATAGCCCATGAGCTCCCACATTTCCTCTGCGATGTGCGGTGCAAAGGGGCTGAGAAGCTCGAGCAGGGTCTTGACCTCGCCACGGGTGCAGCCGTTTGTGTAGAACTCGTTGACCATGGTCATGAGTGCGGCAATCGCCGTGTTCATCTTCAACTCGTCAATGTCGCTGCCGACCTTTTTGATGGTCTTATGGATAATGCTCTCGTTCTTCTTGGAATAATCCTCGGAATCGGAGCACATGTCCATGAGGTTCCAGCAACGGTCGAGGAAGCGCTTTGAGCCCTTGACGGCATCGTTAGACCATGTAACGGCCTTCTCAAAGTCGCCGATGAACATTATGTGCAGACGCAGGGTATCAGCGCCGTACTGCGCAACGATGTCGTTGGGGTTAACGACATTACCCCTTGACTTGGACATCTTTTCGCCGCCTTCGCCAAGGATCATGCCGTGGCTCGTGCGCTTGGCGTAAGGCTCCTTGGTGTTGACAACGCCGATATCGTACAGGAACTTGTGCCAGAAGCGGGAATACAGCAGGTGCAGAGTGGTGTGCTCCATGCCGCCGTTGTACCAATCAACGGGTGCCCAATAATCAATGGCTTCCTTTGAGGCCAGCGCTTTATCATTGTGGGGATCCATATAACGCAGGAAATACCAGCTGGAGCCTGCCCACTGAGGCATGGTGTCCGTCTCACGCTTGGCCGGACCGCCGCAGCAGGGGCAGGTGGTGTTGACCCAGTCGGTCATCTTGCTGAGCGGGCTTTCGCCGTCATCGGTTGGCTCATAGCTTTCCACCTGAGGCAGAACCAAAGGCAGTTGATCCTCCGGCAGAGGTACCCAGCCGCACTTCGGGCAGTTGACAAGAGGAATAGGCTCACCCCAGTAACGCTGACGGCTAAACACCCAGTCACGCAGCTTGTAGTTTACCTTTTCTGTGCCGATGCCGTTTTCGACAAGCCACTTTTTCATGGCGGGGATGGCTTCCTTGACGGTCATGCCGTTGAGGAACTCCGAGTTTACCATGATGCCGGTATCGTCCTTGAGGGTGAAGGCTTCCTTTTCAATATCGCCGCCCTCGACGACCTCGATGATCTCACAGCCGAACTTCTTTGCAAACTCCCAGTCACGGTCATCGTGTGCGGGAACTGCCATGATAGCGCCCGTGCCGTACGTCACAAGAACATAATCGGAAATGAAAATGGGTATCTGCTTGCCGTTTACGGGATTTATGCCCTTGATGCCCTTTATCTCGACGCCGGTCTTTTCCTTGTTGAGCTCGCTGCGTTCAAAGTCGGACTTCTTTGCAGCCTCGGCGACATAGGCGTTGACCTCGTCGGCATTTTCGATCATATCCTGCCACTTGGTGACATACTCATGCTCGGGAGAAAGCACCATATAGGTCGCACCGAACAGCGTGTCGGGACGGGTGGTGTAGACAACGATATCGTCGCCTGCTGTGGTCTTAAAGGTGACCTCGGCGCCGGTGGAGCGGCCGATCCAGTTTTTCTGCTGGATCTTCACTCGCTCGATGTAATCCAGATCGTCCAGATCGTCGATAAGGCGCTGGGCGTACTTGGTGATGGCGAGCATCCACTGGCTTTTCTCTTTGCGGATGACCTCGCTGCCGCAGCGTTCGCAGACGCCGTTTACGACCTCTTCGTTTGCAAGCACGCACTTGCAGCTCGTGCACCAGTTGACGGGCATAGTCGATTTATAAGCAAGACCGTGCTTGTACATCTGCAGGAATATCCACTGCGTCCACTTATAGTAGTTGGGGTCTGTGGTATCCACGCAGCGATCCCAGTCGAAGCCGTAGCCCAGCATCTTGAGCTGGCTTGTGAAGTTTGCGATGTTGTTTTTTGTGACTATGGCCGGATGGATGTGGTTCTTGATGGCATAGTTTTCCGTGGGCAGGCCGAATGCGTCAAAGCCGATGGGGAACAAAACATTGTAGCCCTCCATTCTCTTTTTTCGGGTGACGATATCCATAGCCGTGAACGGTCTGGGATGACCGACATGCAGTCCCTGACCTGAGGGGTACGGGAACTCGATAAGTCCGTAGAACTTGGGACGGGTCGTGTCGCCGGTTATGGCCGCATAGGGCTTGGTCTGCTCCCAATTTGCCTGCCACTTCTTTTCAATTGCTGTAAAATCGTATTTCATTTTTGATTGCTCCCTTATAGTTTTTATTCGTCCGAACGCCCCTTAGCAGGGGCCTATAAGGGATGAGAGATCGATCTCCTCGGCATCGGACCAGAGTCTTTCGAGCTTATAGAAATCTCTTGCGTCCTCGGTGAATACATGAGCCACCACACAGCCGAAATCGAGCAGCACCCAGTTGCCGGAGCGGAAACCCTCACGGCGCAGGGGCGGCTCACCGGCCTCGCTCATCTGCTTATCGAGCTCGTCGGTGAGTGACTTAATGTGTGTTGATGATGTGCCGGTGCAGATGATGAAATAATCGCACAGTGTTGTGAGCTTATCGGTCTTGAGCACCTTTATATCCTTACCTTTTTTGTCGCTGAGTGCCTTTGCGGCAACCTTTACGACTTCATTAGGCTGCATCATTGATTATCTACATCCTTATCTTGAGTATTGTCTTGAGTATTTGTATCGCTCGTACCGCTGCCGGTATAGCGAATTACCTGTGCCGATGCCATGGGATCCGACGAGTTATACGACAGGAACGACTCTATACCGTTATTGACCTCACCCGTAGTGGAATAGAAATTGCCGTCCTTATAGGTGATTATATCGACATTCTGTGCCGTGACCTCGGTAGTCCAAGGATTGAGACTCTCGTTTACCATCTTGAGCCATGCATCGATGTCGGTGAAAACATAGCTGAAGCCGAACACGCTGCCGGTCGAGAGCTTGGGCAGAGTCATGAACTTGACATCGTCCTTACTGAGCTTCAAGAACTCCTTGGCAAAGTAGATGATGTTTTCGGTGGACATGTCGGTCTCCATATTGTCGGCAACTATCTGTGCGACCTTGGTGAGGTTGGGGACATTACCGAGTGTGAGCATCTGGTCGGCAAGTGCGCTCAGCAGCTTCTGCTGCATCTCGATACGCTGCAGGTCGCCGCCGGCATATGAGCTTCTGAATCGCATGACCTTGACGAAGTCATCGCCGCTGAGGGTCTGGAGGCCCTTGTTGAGGTGGATGTGCAGATCCTGCCGCTTGGAATCGTAGTTCATGTCGACGGGAAGGTCAAACTCAACACCGCCGATGGCGTCAACCACTTCGGCCGCCGCATCGATGTTAACGAGGACATACTTATCCACATCAAAGCCGAGCATGCTCTTGACGAGCTCTTTTCTCATGCTCTCAACGGGGTCGCAGTTATAGTACGATGAGCCCTCGACATTCTTATAATAAGCTGCATAGTGATATGCTGCATTTGCCTTCTTGACCTCGTGCTGAATGTTTATAAGCGTATCTCTGGGGATACTCACGATATTCAGCTTGTGGTTAACCGTATCGAAGCTGCCGATCATAATGGTGTCGGTATTATTGCTTATCTGATCGGTACCGGCGACGAGGAAGGTATACACGCCGTCCTTTCTGCCGTCAACATGGTGCGTATTTGTGTTATCCGTGACGCCCTTATTATCCGTATCGGGCGGCTTGATCACAAACTCAAGCACCGCATAACCGATGCCCGCAATCAGCACGAGTACCAGCAAGATAATCAAAATGACCTTGCCGGCCTTTTTCTTTTTGCCCTTTTTGTTTCTCGCGGCGACGATCTCGTCAACGCTCTTGCCGGACTGCTCTTCCGTGGCCTTGGTCTTGGCCGTGCGGCTTTGTCTGCTTCCTTCGGCAGAGGCTCTCTCCCCGGAGTGCCTGCTGCTCTTTTTGCTGCCAAATAGCTTCATATTTCTTATCCCTTCTGTTGTCTACAAGGATGAGGGTCTACTGCTCAAAATGCTTATACCACTCGTAGGCTTCAACGCTCGCAATATACGGCTCCTGACCATAGCTTCTTATGTCTTCAAGGCTCATTTTAAGCCCGCGTGCCATAGCTGCGTCCAAGTTCTCATACGCAAGGGTGCGCAGCTTCTCGACACCTTCAAAATCTCGGTTTGGCTCTATGTAGTCGGCCATATATATGATTTTCTCCAAAAGCGTCATATCAGGCTTTCCGGTGGTATGCCATCTGATAGCCTCATAAACTTCTTTGCTGACATTGAAAAGCCGCTTCGCCATTGCCGCCCCTGTCTTTGCGTGCAGCAGCTTCACATTATGCTCCTCAATCGTATCGTTTATGATACCATACTTGTCGCATAATATCAATTGTTCCTGCAAAGAAAGTTTTTTTGTAATATCATGCAAGATTCCCGCCTCGGCTGCGTCCTCGGGATCCTCGCCCCAGCGCTGTGCAAGCTTCACGGCCTCGCTCTCGCAGCCGACGACATGCGCAACTCGGTTTGGCTTTAACATCGCATACGCCTTTTCGCGCAGCCAGTAGAGTTCCGGCTTTGCGTCATAGTCGCCGTTTGCGATTATGCGCTCATAGACCTTCTCCGGCAGGAAGGATGCGCCCATCCTGCGGCAGAGCATGTCCCGTATGTCTCTCGACGACATGGACTTCGGCTCATGGCGCAGGGGGACTATTTTAGCCCCGTATTCCTTTTTGAGGTACTCGGCGTGGCGCAGCATCTCGGCCTCCTCGCCCTCACTGCGGACGAACACCGCAAGCGTCAGCGTTTCGAGCAAAAATCTGAATCTGTACCACTCCTCAAAGCTCAGCAGCATATCCGTACCCATGGCAAGGTAAAGCTCGGCATCGGGGTACTGCTGCATTAAAAGCTCCACGGTCGATGCGGTATAGCTCTTGCCCTCACGGTGAAGCTCAATGTCGCTTACCTCGACATTCGGCATATCGGAAAACGCAAGCTGCGTAAGCAGCAGGCGCTCGTGCGCATTGGGGCTTCCCTCGGCAAGCTCCTTGTGCGGCGGAATGTTTGCCGGGATTATCAAAAGTTTATCCGGCTTAAGCTGCTCGGATATGGTCATGGCCGCCTCAACATGACCGCAGTGCGGCGGATTGAAGCTTCCGCCGTAGATTACTATTTTCATTTCTTCTTATCTTTTACAAGAGCTATTTTAGGCTCTTTAGCATTCTTCTTATACAGAACAAACTTACTTCCTATCGTCTGCACGGTCTCGGCTCCGCAGGCCTCGGCCAGTGCATCGGCAGCCTCACGGGCAGTCAGCAGACTGTTTTCCAGCACTCTGCCTTTTATGAGCTCCCTTGCCTTGAGCGCATCGTTGACCTGCGTCAGGGTATTTTCGCTGATGCCGCCCTTGCCTATCTGGATTATCGTATCCTCTGTCATGGCAAGCCCTCTGAGCTGTGCCCTCTGCTTACTTGTCAGTGCCATTATATTCCCTCAGCTTTTTCTTAAAAATTTTGAGCGCATTGGCTCTGTGTGATATCTCGTTTTTGACTTCCGTGCCGAGCTCGGCCATGCTCTTATCGTAGCCTGTCGGCATAAAAACAGGGTCGTAGCCGAAGCCGCCCTCACCCCTCGGGCTTAAAAGTATCTTGCCGGCACACTCGCCCTCACAGCGGATGATATCGCCGTTCGGGAAAATGCAGCATATGCTGGAGACAAACTTTGCGTCTCTGTCCTTGACGCCCTCAAGCTTTTTGAGCAGATACTCGTACTTTTCCTTATCGCTTGCATCGTGGCCGCCGGGGGCGTAGCGGGCGGAATAAACGCCCGGCTCGCCATTGAGTGCGTCGACCATCAGACCGGAGTCGTCGGCGATTGCGGCAACACCCGTTGCTTCGACAACGGCAGCTGCCTTGAGATATGCGTTCTCGGCAAATGTCGTGCCGGTCTCCTCGACCTCAAAATCGCAGCCCGCTTCCCTCTGCGAGCATAGCTCAACGCCCATGTCGGACAATATAGCCTTGAGCTCACGGAGCTTTTTTGCATTGTTGCTTGCAAGTATCATTTTCACTTGAACAGCGCCTCCACAAATTCTTTGGGATCAAACGGGATAAGGTCGTCCATGCCCTCGCCCACGCCGACGAACTTCACCGGCAGATTGAGCTCATGTGCGATGGCAAACACTATGCCGCCCTTGGCTGTGCCGTCAAGCTTCGTGAGCACGATACCGGTAATACCGGCAGTCTCAAGAAACTGCTTGGCTTGGATGAGACCGTTTTGACCGGTCGTAGCATCAAGCACCATGAGCGTTTCGATATCGGCATCCGGCAGCTCACGGGAAACAACACGGCTTATCTTATTAAGCTCGTTCATGAGGTTTGCCTTGTTGTGCAGTCTGCCTGCGGTGTCGATGATTATAGTGTCGACCCCCCTTGCCTTGGCAGCGCAGATGCTGTCATACACGACGGAGGCGGGATCGCTGCCCTCCTCGTGGCGGACGATATCCGCACCCGAGCGCTCAGCCCAGATATTCAGCTGCTCGCCTGCGGCGGCGCGGAAGGTATCGCCTGCGCAAAGGAGCACCTTTTTGCCGTCGGCTTTAAGTCTTGCCGAGAGCTTGCCGATGGTCGTCGTCTTGCCGACACCGTTAACGCCAACCATGAGGATGACCGAAGGCTTGGTCTCAAGCTTGAGCGAGGTGTCCATATCGCCGAGCATCTCATGCATGTACGAAACGAACGCCTTTTTTGCGTCTCTGCCCTTATTAATCCTGTTGCGGTACAAAATGCGCTTATAGTCGTAGAGTATCTTTGCAGTAGTCTCCCCGCCGACATCGGCCATGACGAGCATTTCCTCAAGCTCATCGTAAAAGTCCATGTCGTCCATATCGTAGTTCTGGAAGATCTCTTCAAGGTCCTCAATATTTTTTCGGGTCTTCGTCAGTCCCGAAAACATCTTATCAAAAAAGCCCATCATTGTCTCCTTATCACTGATCGTTTTCTATCGAGCGCTGTGCCTGCTCAAGGTCAAGCTCGATTATCTTGGAAACGCCCTTTTCCTGCATGGTAACGCCGTAAATGTGGTCGGCCTCCTCCATCGTGCCTCGGCGGTGGGTGATGACGATGAACTGGGTCTTGGTACACATGCTGCGCATGTACTCGGCATAGCGGATAACATTCGCTTCGTCAAGAGCTGCCTCTATCTCGTCCATGACGCAGAACGGCGTGGGACGCACCTTGAGTATTGCAAAGTACAGTGCGATCGCAACGAACGCCTTCTCGCCGCCGGACAGCAAGCTTATGTTCGATACCGCCTTGCCGGGCGGCTGGACCTTTATCTCAATGCCGCATTCGAGGGGATCGTTTTCGTCCTCGAGCGTAAGTGAGGCTTTGCCGCCGCCGAAAAGCTCAAGGAAGGTCTGCCGGAATTTTTCGTCTATGAGCTTAAACTGCTGAGTGAAAACCTCCTGCATTTCGCTCGTTACATCGTTTATTATACCCACAAGCTCGGTTTTTGCCTTTTGGATATCCTCACGCTGGCCGGTGAGGAAATCATATCTCGTGCTGACACGCTCATACTCCTCGATAGCGCCGATGTTCGGCGTGCCGAGGGCGGATATCCTGCGGCGCAGCTCGGAGATGCCCTTGGTCTCCTTCTGCAGGTTTTCAACAGGCTGGCGCAGCTCCTGAGCGGCAGAATACGAAAGCTCGTAGTTTTCCCAGAGCTTGTCGAGTATCTGCTTTTCCTCCATGTCGGCGGCATTTTTCTTGCCCTCTAAAGCCGAGCAGGTTTTTTGCAGCTCCAAAAGCTCACGGTTGCGCTCCTGAGCATCCCTGTCTGCCTTAGTGCGTCTGCCCTCAAGCTCAAGACGCTTGTTTGTAATTTCGCTTATCTCGGCTCTGATGCCGTCAGCCTCGGCTAATATCTGTTTGCGCTTTTCGAGGACCGTTTGCAGCTTGTTTTCGATCATGCTGCGCTCAGATTCTGAGCGCTCTATCGCCTTGCGGCGTGAAAAGCTGTCGCCGGACAGGGCTTCAAGCAGCACCTTGAGCTGGTTTATGGCAAGCTCGGTCGTGCGCTTTTCGGCCTCGTTTGCTGCGATCGAGCGGTTTATCTCCGCCTGATCCTCAAGCGCCATATCAAGCTCATAGCGCAGACCCGCAAGTGCGTTTCTCGCCTTATCAAGCTCGGCGCTTGCGTTGTTATAGTCCGTTTCCAACTTCACTCTGCGCTTTTTGAGCTCGGTGAGCTCGTTTGCCCGTGAAAGAATACCGGTACCCTTTGCGGCGCTGCCGCCGGTCATCGATCCGCCGGCGTTTATGAGCTGACCGTCAAGGCTTACGATGCGCAAGCGGTTGCCGTTTGCCTTTGACATTCGCACGGCATCGGCAAGTGTCTCGGCAACTACCGTTCTGCCCAGCAGGCTTGCAAATATGCCGTCATACTTCGGCTCAAAATGCACAAGGTCATACGCCACGCCGACAAAGCCCGGGTCGTTTACGGGCGCATCCTTCATAACGCCGCCCTTAACGGTGTCCACCGGCAGGAAGGTAGCACGGCCGGAGTCGAGCCGCTTTAGCATTTCTATCGCCTTGCGGCCGTCGTTTTGCGTGTCGATGACGATATTCTGCATCGCAGCGCCGAGAGCCGTCTCAATGGCAAGGGCACACTCGTTATCCGCCTTGACAAGGTTGGCCACAGGCCCGTGAACGCCGCTTATGTTGCCTCGGGCAGATTCACGCATGACCGTTTTGACCGCCTTTGAAAAACCCTCATATTCCTTTTCCATCTCGGAAAGCATGTGTATCCTTGCGTCCATGCTGCGGCAGTCAACGCTCAGGCGGTTCACCTTTTCACGAAGCTGCTCAGCCGCCGTTTCACGACTCGACAGTTTCATGCGTGCGCCATCAAGCACATTGTTATTGGCCTTGAGCTTTTCGTCAAGCTCCCTGAGCGTGGCTTCCACCTTGGCGATAGTTGCGTTGTTTTCTTCTATCTGCGCCTTGATCTCGCCGACGCGGGTCTCCGCCTCTGCAATGTCTTTTTTCATACGCTCGGCAGACTCGATGCTGCTTGCGATGCCGGCTTTAAGTCCGGCGGCCTCGGAGTCGCATTCGGCAGCCCTGCCCTCTGTCTGTGAAAGGCGGGCTCTGGCACTCTCGGCCTCGACATCCTTTTGGCGCATACGCTCGGAGATGTTGCCCGATGAGGCATACAGTGCTTCCAGGCTGCGGTTTGCGTTATCAAGATCACGCACCGCATTTTCGTAGTCACGGCTTATCGCTTCGGCCTGCGACCTCAGCTTTTCAAGCGTCGCCATCCAAACGGATATCTCACGAAGTCTCAGCTCGTCACGCAGGACGAGGTACTTTTTCGCCGTTTCGGACTGCCGCTTCAGCGGCTCGACCTGAAGCTCAAGCTCGTCTATCTTATCATTTATGCGCAGGAGGTTTTCTTCCGTTTTCTGAAGCTTGCGCTCGGATTCCTCCTTGCGGCTGCGGTAGCGGGATATACCGGCCGCTTCCTCGAACACCTCACGGCGCTCGGAGCTTTTGCTCGACACGATCTCGGCAATTCTGCCTTGACCGATGATCGAGTAGCCGTCTCTGCCAAGGCCCGTGTCCATGAGCAGGCTGTTGATATCCTTAAGGCGCACCGCCTCACGATTTATGTAATACTCGCTGTCTCCGCTGCGGTAGTAGCGGCGGGTCAGCATGAGCTCGGTATTGTCGCAGTCAAAAATGTGTTCGGAGTTATCGATGATGAGCGAGACCTGCGCAAAGCCCAGTGCGCCCCTCTTCTCCGTGCCGCCGAAGATGACATCCTCCATCTTGCCGCCTCGAAGAGTTTTGGAGCGCTGCTCGCCCATGACCCACAGTATGGCGTCGGAAATGTTTGATTTTCCCGAGCCGTTGGGTCCGACGATCGCCGTTATATCCTTTTCAAATGTAATTCTGGTCTTGTCCGGAAAGGACTTGAACCCCTGAATTTCCAGTGCTTTTAAGTACAAATGCTCTACCTCTATTCAAAATGTGCATTATATTTTATAACATATGAGCGCCTTAATCAAGGCTAAGCAGCTTAATTTCGCCCGAATTTATGTCGGTCTGCATAATTTTAATAGACTTCAGCTTAAATTGCGACTTAAGCGCCTCCGCATTGCAGCGGTGCTGGCCAATCATTTTGGACACATCTGACTTATTGACTCCGAGGACGACGCGCTTATCGGACTCAACACCGTCAAGCAGCTTCACCGCCTTGTCGAGCATCATGCGGGAGCGCACGAGCTCGCCCAATGCTGGGTGATACGCTCCGCCCACGGCATCTCCGCCGGAGAGGTCCTCGGTCGGGTTAAGCCCCATACGGATGATGGGGATACCCGCCTCGTCAAAAAGCTTCGTTATCTTTGCGCAGACCCGAACAGCATCGGAAACGGTGTGCTCCTTGTAGGTTCCGGCTTTCCACATATCGTAAAGCTCGGTGTCCCGCACTATGACCGTGGGGTATATCCTCACTCCGTCAGGGCGCAGGGCGATTATCTTTTTTGCCGTTTCTACGCAGCTTTCGTCCGTGTCGCCCGGCAGGCCGGTCATCATTTGCAGGATCAGCTCAAAGCCCGCCTGCTTCACCATTATTGCAGCGTCCTCGACCTCTTTTGCGGTGTGGCCTCGGTTTGACAGCCACAGCACCTTATCGCACAGTGACTGCGCACCGAGTTCCACCGTCTGCACGGAGTATTTTTTGAGCCGTGCAAGCGTTTCGGCATCTATCGCATCCGGGCGGGTCGAGAGCCTGATCGAGCTTATTGTTCCGTCGTCAAGATACGGCTTTGCAGTCTCAAAAAGGGCTGTCTGCTCTGCCACGGGTATGGCCGTGAAGCTTCCTCCATAAAACGCCAATTGCCGCTTTGTCCCTTTGGGGGACAAGGCGGCTGCGTTCTCTATTGCGGTTTTGACCGTCTGCGCCGTTGCGGGCTCGGTGTGACCGGAAATGCGCCTCTGATTGCAGAACACGCAGTCGTTCGGGCAGCCGAGATGCGGCACGAAAACGGGGATGATACTGTTTCTTGCTGTCATTTATTTAGCTTCTTCAATGCCTGACAGGCTGCCGCCTGTTCGGCCTCCTTCTTTGTCCTGCCGCTGCCCTCGCCGATGACCTCGCCGTTAAGGCTGACGCTCGCCGAGAACACCTTTGCGTGATCCGGTCCGGACTCGCCGGTGGGCGCATATGTGAGCACCTGGCCGTTCTTTTGCTGTATAAGCTCCTGAAGCTCGGTCTTATAGTCGGCCGCATGGTGTGCCTCGATGCTCTCGGGGCTTAGGATCATGCGCTCAATGAAGCTTTCGGGTGCAGCGATGCCGCCGTCAAGGAACATTGCGGCGATGACCGCCTCGACAGCGTCTGCGAGAATGGACGGTCTTGTCCTGCCGCCGTTTTTCTCCTCGCCGTGACCCATGCGCAGGTATCGGCCTAAGTCAAGGTCGAGTGCAACGCCGTGCAGGCTCTGCTCACACACAAGCTCGGCACGCAGCCTTGTCATTTTTCCCTCGGACAGCGTAGGCTGCATAGAATACAGGTGCTTTGCCGTTACAAAGCCGAGCACCGAATCGCCCAGAAACTCCAAGCGCTCGTTGCTTGAAATGCCCTCTGCCCTGTTCTCGTTTGCATACGAGCTATGGGTGAGCGCATTTTTCAAAAGCTCACTGTTTTTGAAGGTGTAATTTAATTTTTTCTCAAGCTCTTTCAATTTTTACGCTTCCTCTGAGATCCGCATATAATCAACATTTTCTACTATATCGTTTATCATGCCCGACTCGGCAAAGGTCTTTGCCTGACGGATGGCGGCAAAAAATGCCTCATCGCCGGACGAACCGTGCGCCTTGATAACGGGCTTGGAGATGCCCATGAGTGCAGTTCCGCCTACCTCGTTAGGGTCTATGCTCTTTGCGATGCCCTTGACATCCTTCTTGACTACGGCAGCCGCAAGCATATTCATTGCATTTTTCTTAAACACACCCTTGAGCTCGGTAAACAGCCACTTTGCAACGCCCTCGGCGGTCTTAAGGGCGATATTGCCCGAAAAGCCGTCGGCAACTACTACATCAACGCCGCCCAGAAGCATGGTGCTTGCCTCGACATTGCCGACAAAGTTTATCCTGCCTGCATCGTTTGCAGCCTTGAGAAGCTTATATGTCTCGTGCTGGAGCTCGCCGCCCTTGGTCTCCTCAACGCCGATGTTGAGAAGTCCGACACGAGGGTTGCCGATATTCATGATGCGCTTTGCGTAGAAGCAGCCCATATATGCAAACTGGAGAAGATACTCGGGCGTGCACTCGGCGTTTGCGCCGCAGTCGATGAGCATGAGGCCGTTTTCGCGGCTTGGAAGTACGGGTGCCATTGCCGCACGGCGGACACCGTGGATGCGCTTGACGATAAGCGTTGCACCGGTGAGCAGAGCTCCCGTCGAGCCTGCCGACACCATTGCGTCTCCCTCGCCGTTTTTCAGCATGGTAAGTCCGACTGCCATGGAGGAATTTTTCTTACGGCGGACTGCCGTGCTGGGGTCATCGTTCATCGTGATGACCTCGGGTGCGTCAACTATGCTCAAGCCATTGCGGTCAACGCCCTCAAGGCATCTTTCTATATCGTCCCTGCGACCAACAAGGCAAAGCTCAACGCCCAGTCTGTCTCTTGCAAGCACAGCACCCTTTACTATGGCTTCCGGTGCGTTATCGCCGCCCATTGCGTCAACGATTATCTTCACGGCAGAAGACCTCCTTCTCCATCAATTCATCTATGATTTTAAGCGATCTTGCGGATATCTCCGCATTCTTGTTTCTCTTGCCCTTTACCCGATAGCCGAGTGGGGTTATAATGCCGAAGTTTATATTCATCGGCTGGAAGTCGCCGACGCTGCCGCCGGAAATGTACAATCCGAGTGCGCCTATCGCAGTCTCCTGCGGGAAATTCACCGGCTCAAGCTCCAAAAGTCTTGCGGCGGTCTCGATGCCGACCAGCATGCCGGAGGCGGCAGACTCAACATAGCCCTCAACGCCGGTCATCTGTCCGGCAAAGCTGATGCGGGGTTCCGATCTCAGCCTATAATAGCGGTCTAATAGCTGCGGCGAATTCAGGTAAGTATTGCGGTGCATGACACCGTAGCGGACAAACTCGGCATTTTTAAGCGCCGGTATCATCGAAAACACACGCTTTTGCTCGCCCCATGTCAGGTGCGTCTGGAAGCCGACAAGGTTATATATCGTGCCGTCGGCGTTATCACGCCGGAGCTGTACAACGGCGTAGTTTTCCTTGCCCGTTCTCGGGTCACGCAGGCCGACAGGCTTCAAAGGGCCGAAGCGCAATGTTTCCTCGCCCCGGCGTGCCATGACCTCAACTGGCATGCAGCCTTCAAACACGCCGCCGTCGTCAAAGCCGTGGACAGGCGCTTCCTTTGCCGAAACAAGCTCTTTTACGAACGCCTTGTACTCCTCCTCGTTCATCGGGCAGTTTACATAATCCGCAGTGCCCTTATCATAGCGGGAGGCGAAAAACGCACTGTCCATATCGACGCTCTCAAGCGTCACGATGGGTGCGACGGCATCGTAAAAGTGCAGTCCCGTGCAGTTGCAAAGCTTCTCCAACTTCTCGGCAAGCGCATCACTCGTGAGAGGGCCTGTTGCGACAACAAGCTCGCCCTCGGGAAAGTCGGTCGCTTCCTCGGACACGAGTTCGATGTTCGTACAGGACTTAATTTTGTCCGTGATATACCTTGAAAATCCCTCACGGTCAACGGCGAGCGCGCCGCCGGCAGCGACACGGTTTGCATCGGCGCTTTCCATAATGAGCGAGCCCATTTTGCGCATCTCGGCCTTTAAAAGGCCGACGGCATTCGTAAGCTCATCGCTGCGCAGGGAGTTTGAGCACACGAGCTCGGCAAAATATTCGGAGCTGTGCGCCGGGGTCATCTTATTCGGCTTCATCTCAAATAGCCTTACCTCAATGCCCCGCTTTGCAAGCTGCCATGCACATTCGCAGCCTGCAAGTCCGGCGCCGAGTACCGTGACTTTCTTCATAAATGCTTATTCCTTGGCTTTCTTTGTAGTAGTCTTTTTCTTTGCGGCGGGCTTTTTCTCGTCAGACTTTGCCGTCGTCTTTTTCTTATAGCCCCGCTTTTCCTCGGGGACAAATTCCGAGCATTCCTCGTTGATGCAGAAGGCCTTCTTCTGTCCCTTGCCGCTGGGCTTGAACAGGGTCTTGCCGCAGCTCGGGCAGAAGTCCTTTGTAGGGACATACCATGTCATGAAGCCGCAGTCTGCGCCACGCTCGCAGGCATAGAAGGTGTAGCCTTTTTTGGAAGTGCGCTTGAGTATCCTGCTGCCGCATTTGGGGCATTTGCCGGGCATCTCGATGACGAGCGGCTTTGTGAAGCTGCACTCGGGATACGCAGGACAGGCAAGAAATCGGCCGAACTTGCCGGATTTTACGACCATCTGCTTGCCGCAAACATCGCAGTACTCGTCGCTGAGCTCGTCGGGGACTTTTATTCTCACGCCCTCAAGCGCCTTTTCGGCGTTTTCAAGCTCAACGGAAAATCCATCGTAAAACTCATGCAGGAGCTTCTTCCAATACAGCTTGCCAGACTCGACACTGTCGAGCTCCTCCTCCATGTGGTTTGTGAACTTAAGGTCGACGATGTCGGGGAAGCGCTCCATCATAAGCTCCGTGACCACAACGCCGAGGTTCGTGGGCTTGAGGTATTTGCCGTCCTTTACGACATATTCGTGTGAGGTTATCGTCGAAATGGTCGGAGCATAGGTCGACGGTCTGCCGATGCCCTTTTCCTCCATCGCACGGATGAGGGTCGCCTCGGTATAGCGTGCAGGCGGCTGGGTGAACTGCTGCTCGGGCAGCATCTTTTCAAGATACACCCGCTCACCGGCCTGAAGGTCGGGCAGCTTCTTGCGCAGCTCGTCCGACTCCTCGTCCTTGCTCTCCTCATAAACGGCAGTGTAGCCCGCAAACTTGAGCTCGGAGTAGTTAGAGCGGAAAATGTGACCGTTTGACTCAACATCGACAACGACATTATCGTACACCGAGTTTGCCATCTGGCATGCTGTGAAGCGGCCCCAGATGAGGCGGTATAGCCTGTACTGCTCGGGAGTCAGATCCTTGCGCACACGCTCGGGCGTAAGCTCGATATTGGTTGGGCGGATAGCCTCGTGCGCATCCTGTGCGCCGGATTTGGTCTTGTAAACACGGAACGAGCCGTGGTAATACTCCTTGCCATAGCGCTCGATGATGAAATTTTTTGCCGCCATGAGCGCCTCATCGGAAAGGCGCAGAGAGTCGGTACGCATGTAGGTGATAAGGCCAACCGTGCCCTGCCCTGCGATATCAACGCCTTCATAAAGCTGCTGGGCAACGGACATGGTGCGTCTCGGAGTCATGCCCAAGCGGCGGGATGCCTCCTGCTGGAGTGTGGAGGTTATAAACGGGGGCGAGGGGCTGCGGTGCTTCTTGCCGCGCTTGACGGTCTTTATCACAAACGGCTCGTCCTGCGTTTCGGCGATGACGGCGTTCACCTCATCCTCGGAGTGCAGCTCAAGCTTCTTGTCGCCCTTGCCGTAGTAGCGTGCGGTGAAGTCGGCATCGGTCTCGTCGCAATTGAGTACCGCATCGAGCAACCAATACTCCTCACGCACGAAGCTTTCAATCTCTTTCTCACGGTCGACGACCATTCTCGTTGCGACCGACTGCACACGGCCTGCCGAAAGGCCTCGCTTTATTTTCTTCCAAAGCAGCGGCGAGAGCTTGTAGCCGACAAGGCGGTCAAGCAGTCGTCTCGCCTGCTGGGCATCTACAAGATCCTTGTCGATGTCACGGGGATTGCCCACGCTCTCGGTTACTACCTTTTTCGTTATCTCATTGAAGGTCACTCGTCTTGCCTTGTCGTCCGGCAGGGCAAGCAGCTCCTTCAAATGCCACGATATAGCCTCGCCCTCGCGGTCAGGGTCGGTTGCAAGATAGACGGTTTTTGCGCTCTTGCTGAGCTTTTTAAGAGTGTCTATAACATCCTTGTGATCCTTGACCGGAATGTACTTCGGCTCAAAATCGTTTTCTATATCGATACCAAGTGTGCTCTTGGGGAGGTCACGCAGGTGTCCCATGGAGGCAACGACCTTATAGTTGTCGCCCAGATATTTCTCAATAGTCTTCGCCTTTGCAGGTGATTCAACAATTACCAAATTCTTTTTTGCACTTGGCATTTAGCTGTCCTCACTTCGTTTTATATTCAATGTAAAGCGTTTGCCCGATTGCTGGCTGACGCAGCCCTTAAGCTGCAGCAGCGTCAGATCCGCAAGCACCTTTGCCGGTGACAGGCCCGTGCGCTCGATGATCTCATCGACCTGCATTGCTTCCCTGTCCATGGCAGACACAATACTAAGCTGCGTTTCGCTTAAGCCCTCAAGCTGTTTCTTCAAGTCAATATATTCCGTGGTGTCGGGCTTGTCAATGACTTTTTTTGTATCTTTGTGTGTTTTTTCAGTTACGACAGGCTCATTTTGCTCCGGCTTCACGCATGTTCCGGGTATTCGCTCAATCGAGCGCTTGATCTTTTCGGGGTAGAGCTTTGCAAATTCGCTCATCACATCCCAGCCTTCGGTAACAGGCTTTGCGCCGTCCTTGAGCATTGCATTCGTGCCTGCGCAATTTTCACAATCGGCGTTGCCGGGTACGGCGAATATCTCCTTACCCTGCTCGACGGCCTCATCGACAAAAAGCTTCGTTCCGCTTCTGAACGGTGCTTCGACGACCGCAACGCCGACCGACAAGCCTGCCGCTATGCGGTTTCTAGCTCTGAAAAACTGCCTGCAAGTACCGGCACCGGGCGGGTATTCGCTCACAAGCGCTCCTCTGACGGCAAGCTCCTCTGCCATTTTTCCGCGAGTGAGCTCGTGCGGAGAGCCGAGAACGCCGATGCATTTGCCGTCTGCGATAAGTGCGCCCTCCGCACCGGCAGCGTCTATGCCCTTGGTAAGGCCCGAGATAACGACACCGCCGCACTTTGCTATCTCAAAACCGAGCTTGCGCCCCATCTTTATACCGTAGGGGCTTGCGTTTCTAGTGCCGATGACGGCGATGGCGGGCTCTTCGTCTATCTTGGGCAGTCTGCCCTTTACATAGATGATATGCGGCGGGGCGTATATATTCTTGAGTCTAACGGGATAACGCGGGTCATCAATGGAGACTACTTCTATGTTCTGCATTTTGCAGCGGTCTATCGTGCGCAGAGCCGAGGAAAGGTCACGCTTTTCCAAGTCCTCCGCACCCTCTCCCCGTCTGCCGAGGAGCTTCGTTATCTCGCCCTTTGGTGCTTCGTACATTGCCTCGGGGCTTCCGTAGTGCTTTAAAAGAACGGCCTTCGCCCTCGGGCTGAGCTTTGCCGAGGTTGACAGCCAAAGCCAGTATTCGATAGCAGACACGCCGCTCCCTCCTTTATCTTGACATCTCCCACATAATGACCGATGCTGCGACCGCAGCATTGAGCGACTCCGACTCGGGGTTCATTGGGATTATTATCTCGCCGCCGCAAATGTCGAGAAGCTCCTTTGAAAGTCCTCTGCCCTCGCTACCTATGGCAACGGCAGCTCTATGAATTTCGATATTGCGCAGATCGGCGGCCTTATCGCTGAGCGCTGCACCGAACAGCGGCAGTGCCTGCTTCTGCGTAAACTCGTCAAGCTCTTGTATGCTCATCGTAAGCACCCGCTGGCGGAATATTGCACCCATGCTCGCTCGCACGGTCTTGGAGTTATACAGATCGGCGCACGCACCGACCAAGATGACGGCATCGATGTTAAACGCATTTGCCGTTCTTATCACCGTGCCTACATTGCCCGGGTCTTGGAGGTTTTCAAGAACGATGGCACGCTCAAGCTTAAACTCCCCGTCCCGCTTTGGCATCTTCACGGTGAACACCGGGCCGCTGCTCGACTTCAGAGGTGAAGCGTATTCAAACAGCTCGGTGGGAGCTGTGTACTGCGCAACGGTGTCGGGAAGTTTTACATCCCCGGCTTTTTCCTTCCAGAGCACGCAGCCGAGCTCCGCTCCGCAATGCAGCGCCTCACGCAGGGTCTTTAAGCCGTCGCAGACATACTCTCCGCAGTCGCAGCGGTACTCCCTGTCGTTTGCAACCGAGCGGAAATGGCATATTATTCTGTTTTTTCTCGAAGTTATATTTTCCATAAGGTTCATAATATATCACATATTTCGGCTTTGTCAAACAAATGCCTACATTATTTAATTTAAAAATAGTCAATATTTTTAAGGAAAGAATTTTGCAACTTGTTGTATTATTTTGATGACAAGCTGTTTTTGTTGTGGTAAGATGAGAAATAACCCATCCCGAGAGGAGGCAACCAAAATCAAACTGGTAAGCTCAAAATCAAGCAGAACACCTCAGGCCAAGGAAAAAGCCGAACAAAAGCGCCGCCCCGAGCCAGAGGTCGAAGATATCGAACCTAAGAAAGCCAAAAAGAAAAAGGTCAAAAAGAAACGCAATTGGAAGAAAAGGCTTATTACTCTTTTATGCGTGATAGCATTTCTCGTAGGCTCGTATTTCTTTGTTGTCTACACGAACATTTCGTTTATAAAAAACCTTCGTGATGCATATATCGAGACGGCTATGTCCACGATGACGCACCAGTGGCTGGCCGAGTGGTTCTTCCCGCAGTCTGTCATCGACGAGGTCATGAACCGCATGCACGCAGCCGAGGATAAGCAGGTCGGCATCGAAAGCGAGTGGAAGGACAACCCCATTGAAAAAGCAAACAACGACTTCTATGCGATGTTCGACGAGATAGACAAAGCCTCGCTCGAAAGCTACCTTGCCGAGCATCCCGAGTGCAAGAGGGCAAACCTCATGGAGCTGGACATAAACGAGGCCGGCATAAATGACGAGGGCACGACAATAATGACAACACAGGGCGATCAGGTGCTTGCTATCAGCGGCAAGCATAAGCTCATGCTCGTGCGTGTAAAAGGCTCGGGCTATCAAGGCGTTATGGCAATACTCAAGGATGCAAGCGATCTTCGATGCTGCCCCGCTCAGTACCTCGGCTCCATCGGCGAGGTGCTCGAAAGCCTTGTTCCACGCTGCAACGGCGTTTTAGGCATCAACGGCAGCGGCTTTTCCGACTGGAACGGTGTCGGCAACGGCGGCAAGCTCAAAGGCTACGCCATGTGCAGCGGCACGGAGTACGGCAAGCATTTTACCGACAGCCGCAAGCGTCTTGAGCTGCGTGACGACAACAAGATATACATAGTCGATGCTAAAAACGAGACTACCCCTGGCACGAGAGATGCCGTTGAGTTCAGACCCGCACTTATAATTGACGGTGTTCCGCTCGTTGACGAGCTTTCGGGCTTCATGTCCATCCAGCCCCGCTGCGTCGTCGGTCAGTCCAAGGACGGCGATGTTTTGATGCTCGTCATTGAGGGCCGACTGGTCGGCCGCTCGCTCGGCATCGGGCTTCCCGAATGCACGAAGATAATGCAGCGCTACGATGCATATCAGGCTATGAACATGGACGGCGGCACGAGCGCCGTTATGTGGTACGACGGCGAGTATGTCACCAAATGCTCAAACCCCGCCATTACCTGCCGCTACCTGCCGAACTCTTGGGTCTACGGCTACGCAGCAGCGTAATACATCACAAAAAAGGGTACGGTTCAAAACCGTACCCTTTTTTCGTTATTTAAGCAGATTCGTCATGCTACGGACGCTGATGCCGATAGTCGAGATATTGTGCAGCAGCGCAGAGGTCGCAGGCGGCAGAATGCCGAATGCACCGAGTGCTATCAATGTGCCGTTAAAGCCGAGGACAAAGCGGTAATTGCCGTTTATCCTGCTTAGCAACGCATTGGATATCCGCTTTAGCGTCGCAAGCTCGAACAGATCGTCGGCGGCAATAGTGATATCCGCAATCTCTCGTGCAATTGCTGCGCCATCGCTTATGGCTATGCCGACATCGGCAGCCGAAAGCGCCGGAGAGTCGTTTATACCGTCACCTATCATGATGACCTTCCTGCCTGCCGCCTTCTCCTGCTCAACAAAGTGAGCCTTGTCTTCCGGCAGCACCTCGGCATAGAACTCGTCAACACCGACCTGCCGTGCAATAGCGGCGGCGGTGCGCTCGTTATCGCCCGTCATCATGACGGCCTTTTTTATGCCGAGCTTGCGCAGGCTGTTAAGTACCTCGGCCGCTTCCTCACGCAGAGGATCGGCAATGCAGATAACGCCCGACAGCTCCCTGCCGATCGCAAGATACAGATGCGAATACTGCTCGGGCAGAGTGTCGAACTTCTCTTGTTCGTCGGCAGGAATGGTGCAGCCCTCGTCCTCGAAAACAAAATGGTGGCTGCCGATAACGACCTTTTTGCCGTTTATGCGGCTGGCTATACCGTGTGCCACGACATACTCGACCTCGGAGTGCATCTCGTCATGGGCTATACCCTGCTGCACAGCCTCCTTGACGACAGCGTTTGCCATTGAATGAGGATAGTGCTCCTCAAGGCATGCGGCGATGCGCAGGACACTCTCGGCATCTCTGCCGCCGAAGGGCACGACCTCTGCGACCGTCGGCACGGCGTGGGTAAGCGTGCCGGTCTTGTCAAAGACGATGGTGTCGGCTTTTGCGACAGCTTCAAGGTACTTGCCGCCCTTGACGGTGATGTGGTATCCGCCGCATTCACGCATAGCCGAGAGCACCGCAAGCGGCATGGATAGCTTTAGTGCACAAGAAAAATCGACCATAAGGATGGACACCGCACGGGTGACATTTCTCGTGAGCAGGTATGTAATGATTGTACCGGCAAGGCTATACGGCACGAGCTTGTCAGCGAGCGCCAGAGCACGGTTTTCGGTTGTGGATTTGAGCTTTTCGGAGCTTTCTATCATGCCGACTATCTGATCATAGCGGCTCGAGCCCTGCATCTGCTCAACGGCAATGACGCACTCGCCCTCCTCTACGACCGTACCGGCATAGACGACCGAGCCCTCGCTCTTTGCAACGGCGATAGACTCGCCGGTGAGGGATGCCTGATTGACGCTCGCCACGCCCTCGGTTATTCTGCCGTCAAGCGGTATGACATTGCCGGTGTGCACGCAGATAAGGTCGCCGGTCTTTATATCGCTTATCGGCACCAAAACCTCGGTGTCGCCGGTCTTGAGCCACACTCTGTCGACATTCAGCGACATGCATCGTGCAAGGTCACTGAGAGACTTCTTGCGTGTCCACTCCTCCAACAGCTCGCCGAGCTTGAGAAGGAACATGACGGAGCTTGCCGTGCCGAAGTCACTTCGGAGTATTGAAACGCCGATCGACAGGGCGTCAAGCACCTCGACCTCGAGCTTCCTGTTGAATATGCAGCGCAGACCATGCCAAATGTAGCGCACCGAACAAACGGTCGTGCGGATATTTCGCAGCGGCATGGGCAGCAGAAGTTTGCGGGCTATGCGGCCGAGGACTAAGCCTGCGAGCTTGTCCTGATAATAGCGGTTGAGCGAGCGGCTGCTATTCTCGAGCGTGGACTTCTCCATCGTCGAGTAGTCGTACTTAAACGCACGGATACCGTCTATGACAGCAAGCCTGTCGCCGGTATAATAAACTATCATATTGCAGGTGCGCTCGTGAACAGTTGCCTGCCTTACCCCGGGCAGCCTTGCGATATACGCTTCAAGCTGGTCTGCCTCCTCAAGTGTCATGCTGCACTGAGGTGCTTGCAGACGCAGTCTGCCCCTGGTCTCATGGATTATTCTAAATTTCATCGCTAATCTCCTAAAAACATAAGCCGCCCTGACGGACGGCCTAAGCTGACGAAACTCACTGTGCGGTATCGCTCATTTCGGCACAGCGCTCCTCTTCTGCACGAGCCTCGTTGATGCTTTTGGCACCGGCAAGGATATCACTGCAATCATCCTGAAAATTGGTAGCAGTCTGCATTACGCTATCCTTCATCCGGAGAGCAGCTGCCGTTACATGAGTATAGAGAGTTTTTGCGTCACGACTTGTGAGGATCTTGATACCGGCTGTACCGAAAAGTACGCCGCCTGCAAACAAACCTACTTCTTCCCAATCAATTTTCATGGTCTTTCTCCTTTTTTATAAAGATTTTGACATAAATAGAATATCGTATTGGTTCATATGAGTGACCCGCTGTCAAGAGAGCCACTCATACTTTTTACATATCACGATTGATGCTTCAAACTTGATACATCGGTCAATGGTCTGGTGCTTGATGCATCCGATTTAAAGTCTCCGCAGTTTTTTTGGCAAGAGCAGCCGTTAGGGCAGCCGATGCACTTGACTCCGTGTTTCTTTTGCTTGTGGATATACAGCACAGCCAAGCCAACGATCAAAGCAACAACTAAAATTACAAGAATGTTATCCATAGTAACTGCTCCTGATTAAATTAATTTACTTGCTCAGTGCGTACTCGGCAGCGAAGCTCTTGTTGGTCTTTCTGATCATCATGGCGATGATGAAAGCAAACACGAGAACTGCGATGAGGCCGGGGACGAAGCCTGCACCGACGGAGCCGGTAGTGATGAGCGTACCGATCTGATACACGAGGAACGCAACGGTGAAGCCGGTTGCGAACTGAAGTCCGACGCCGCCCCAGAACCACTTGCGGTCGTTGATCTCGGAGTGCATTGCACCGAGAGCTGCGAAGCAAGGAGGAGTGTAGAGGTTGAACATCAGGTAAGCAAGAGCTGCGACCTTGGTGATCGCAAACACGCCTGCGACCTCTGCGCCCGCGCCCTGCATGAGCTCAAGAGAGTCGGTGTCGATGAGGTTCTCAAGGCCGACAAAGCAGACAGCCAGAGTACCGACGACATTTTCCTTTGCGATGAAGCCGGTAACAGCTGCGGCTGCGAGCTGCCATGAAACAACGCCCACGATGGGAACGAGCAGGTAAGCAAACGGTCCCGCAACGGATGCGAGAATTGAGTCGCTTGCCACATCTGCAACTTCAAAGCTCCATGTGAAGGTCTGCATGACCTGAACAACGGTGTTGCAAACGAGGATGATGGTGAATGCCTTTACGATGAAGGCCCAGCCACGGTTGAGCATATCCATGCACGCACGCTTGAGCGAGGGCACCTTGTACTCAGGCAGCTCAATGATGAAGAAGGACTTGCGGTGCTTGTAACCGACGATCTTGTTTACGAGAAGAGCGCCGAGGAGGATGAGTGCGATACCGACAAAGTACATGAGAGTACCGACCCAAGATGCATCGGCGAAGAATGCGCCTGCGAACAGGGAGATAACGGGGAGCTTTGCACCGCAGGGCATGAAAGTGGTCAGCATTGCGGTTGCACGACGCTCACGCTCATTACGGATGGTACGGCAGGCCATGATGCCCGGGATGCCGCAGCCGGTGCCGATGACGAAGGGAATGACGGACTTGCCGGACAGGCCGACCTTCTTGAAGATGGGGTCGAGAACGACAGTTGCACGAGCCATGTAGCCGCAATCCTCAAGCAGAGAGATGAGGAAGTACATGACCATGACGAGCGGTAGGAAGCCGACAACTGCGCTTACACCGCCGATGATACCGTCAACAAGCAGAGCCTGAAGGATAGGTGCGGAATTTTCAATGAGACCGGCGACCCATTTCTGGAAGCTTTCAAGCCAGCCAACGAGGTAATCTGCGATCCAAGGGCCTACCCAACCCTGGGAGATCTGGAACACAAGGAACATTACGCCTGCGAAAATGATAAGGCCTGCAATGGGGTGAGTAAGAACCGCATCGATCTTATCCTGTGCGTTCTTGTCCTTAGTCCGGACCTTACGGGTCTCGACTGCGGCAACGATCGTGTCAACAAAAGCGAAACGCTTTCTGTCCGCTTCCTCAACGACATTCTTATCGGTCAGGTCGATATCACCCTGATGATAGGGAGCTTTCTGCTCCTTTCCGTTAAGAGCGGCAGCTGCTTCGACAACAGCCTTAAGACCGTCGCCGGTGGTGGAAGTGGTGTCAAATACGGGGCAGCCGAGCTTCTCGGACAGCTTCTTGACATCGATCTTGGTGCCCTTCTTCTCGTTGACATCGTGCTTGTTCAGTGCAACGACAACGGGAACGCCGAGCTCAAGCAGCTGGGTGGTGAAGAACAGTGAACGGCTCAGATTGGTAGCATCGACGATGTTGATGATCGCATCGGGGTTCTCATTTCTTACATAAGAACTTGTAATGCTCTCCTCCGAGGTAAACGGTGACATGGAGTATGCGCCGGGCAGATCGACAGCGATCAGCTCAGCGTCACCGGCAAAATTCTTCTTGATGAGTGCTTCTTTCTTGTCAATGGTAACGCCTGCCCAGTTGCCGACCTTTTCGTTGCGGCCGGTCAAGGCATTGTACATAGTAGTCTTACCACTGTTAGGATTGCCTGCAAAAGCAATTCTCATTTAGGTTTCCTCCTATTCCCTTTACTATTCTGTCAAGTTACCTTATGGTATGTACTCATTCGTTAGCTTGCGCTAACCGCAGGGCAAAAAGACGGACCATTTGGTCCTGACTATTGCATCATCAAATGACAATAGCCTCGGCCAGCTGGTCGTCGATGCTGTATCTTCCGTCTTTTACCGATATCGTACAGCTTCCCCTTCTGCGGGAAACGACGGTTATCGGCTCTCCGCTGTAACAGCCGAGCGAGAACAGGAAAGCGTCCAGCTCCTCATCATCAGTGTCGATACGCCGGATGATGTACTCCTTACCTTCTTCTGCTTTCGTCAAATTCATAAGATATCACCTGATTCAGATTCTCATTTGGTTGCGTAGGGCTAACTCAAAAGCAAAAAATCAATTAGCTCTCGCTAACCGTGTCTTATAGTAACAGCACTATCTTTATTTGTCAAGCATTTTTTGCAGATTATTTTGAATTTCTATAACGCCTAATAATGGGCTTGACAAAGTAAAACCAAATGTATTATCATTTTCGTTAGCCGGAGGTAACATAGATTTTTCGAGCGCTTCCGACCACAGTTTCTCTTTATGATGCGTGAAAGGGGTTTGTTATGGGAAACGGTATTGAAAATGCTATAATTATTGCTGTTATATTGATCATCGTCGTGCTTGGCCTTCTGCGTGCCAAAAAGCACTTCTCGGGCGGTGGCTGCTGCGAGACCGGAAGCAAAACCATCCGCACGCACAAAAAGCTTACCGAGCCCGTAATCGGCACAAGGGTATTGACCGTCGAGGGCATGACCTGCGAAAATTGCCGGGCAAGGGTCGAGAATGCGATAAACCACTATAACGGCGTTGTCTGCAAGGTCGATCTTAAGAAAAAGACGGCGACTGTTTCGTTCAGCCAGCCTATCGAGGATTCGCTCCTTAAGCAGACCGTTGAAAAATTAGGCTACTCGGTCACGGATATCCGCTGAGCTTTGCCTTGTAAAATCTGCGGATTTGTGTTATGCTGTATCAATAAAGAAGGTGTTTGAATGGCAATACAGGAATCCGGGGAAATGTATCTTGAAACGATATATGTTTTGTCCCAGAAAAGCCGCTTCGTCCGTGCGATAGATGTCGGCGAATACATGGGCTATTCCAAGCCCAGCGTCAGCCGTGCCGTCGGTATTCTCAAAAGCGGTGGCTATATCACCGTTGACAAGGACGGGTTTATCACATTGACCGAGACAGGTCTTGAGCGTGCAACGACCATATATGAGCGGCACACGGTTTTGACTGCAATGCTTGTCGGCCTTGGTGTCGATGAAGAAACCGCCGCTGCCGATGCCTGCCGCATGGAGCATGTGATAAGCGACAAATCGTTCCAAGCTATAAAAAATCACATCGGAAACAAAAAATGAGATGCAATTATTGTTGCGTCTCATTTTTTGTTCCAATATTTAAGTTGCGGCAGCATTGCCGACATATATGCCCTCATCTGCTCGGGTGGGAAGCTTGCGTTTGACATATGCTCTGCGCTTTACGGAACTCATCACAGGAAGTGATTAAATTATATTTTCATCCTACCATTATCCCCAGATTTCGTCAATATATAAAAAGAGCAGATAGGCAAACGCCTATCTGCTCTGGGGGTTATTAATACAGGTCCGCAACTTTGATTGATACATGCTTCATCAGAGTTTGTTTGGCTCTATTAAAATTCGAGCAATAGCTTGGAATAGAAATACACCTACCGTCAACGAATTCAATTTTCAGCATTCGTCTTGGCTTTGACGAATATTGTTCTGATGCCGATACAATTTCACCGTACCTATATTCTCTGGTAAAAAAGAATTTACGAAAAACGATGCACTTGCGATCAAGCGAAACCATCCATGTACAGAAATACATAGTGCCAGCCAATGACGGCACTGCAAACACGCAAGCTGCTAAAAGTCAGCGTGCTGCCTAACCCCTTTTTCATAACCTTTAAGCTCATTCTTTTTGCTGTTCCATTTTTCAGCTTCGTCAGGCCTGATTTATACACGGCAGCCCAACTATTTCTGCCTTTCGTTTTCCCCTTAATTCCGATTCTATCCCCCGCTTTACCTAGCTTTGCGCCTATTAAACCTTCATTTACTGATTCGGCTACAATGTCACCCCATGTTCTATTGGTTTCGGTCTTTTCTAAAGCGCCAGTAGTGAAAGTTGAGACAAACCCCGATGCTGCACCAGCAGCAGTCGAGTTCTTAGTAGCAGCATAAACTGCCCCTCCAGCTGCTCCGCCAGCAACCGCTCCAGCGTAAGTTTGCCAACTGCTAAGTGAAAAGTTTCCAGTCGCTGCACTAGCTATTACATCGCTTAAAACTTGACTTGCAAGGCTGCCCACTGCACCAACTGCCGCCCCTATTAGAATATGTACCCACTCGCCTGTGGGGTCTGAGCCGATCGTTGGGCGATTCTCGCAGTATGCAAACATATTGGCGCTCAGAGCGCCGCTTATGTCAGTCGAGGTAAAGGCATCAGCGTTGATGAAGCGACCTACTTCGGGGTCATAGTAGCGTGTTTGCAGATAGTATAGGCTTGTTTCCGTGTCGTAGTAATAGCCACGATAGCGGAAGGGGTTTTGAGTGCCTACCGAATTTGCGGTGTTATCCTTAAGCTCTACGAGCTTGCCCCATGCGTCGTAGGTGTAGGTTACGACGAGCTTGCCGGTAGCTGCGTCGGCGAGGGCTATTACATCGCCTTGTACATTGTAGATGTAATAATAGAATTTGTTGCTGCTATCCGCCATGGCGACACGGTTGCCCTGCTGGTCGTAGAAGAAGCTTAGGGTCGTACCGTTGGTCGTCTGGGCGAGAATCTGCGTTCCGTTGAGCAGGTACTTCGTCGTATTAGTACCGTTGCTCTTGCTCGTGCGGATGCCTTCCGAGTCGTAGGTGAAGCTCAGATTTGTTCCGTTCTTCCCTGCACTCTTGAGTTGGCGGCCTTCCCAGTCCATAGTCCAGCCACGGTAAAGCTCCGGATTGCCAATCTCGTCATACTCGATGGCTTCGCCCTTGTATGATGTAAGCTCGTCCCCCCACGCAGAGTTACCGTAGGTGTAGTTGATGGTTTCGGTCGGTGCTTTGCCGTCAAGACTATCGGTCGTATACGCATAAATCTTCTTGGTGGTTATATTGCCGCCCGCATCGTATGCGTAGGTTATGGTGCAGTTCTGCGTCACCGAATCGTGACGGACAAGCTGGTTCTTAGCATCGTAGGTGTACTTCTCACGCAGCGGCTTCGTATCGTCGGAAGTCCATACCTTCTCAGTCAGTATATTGCCTACATTGTCATAGGTATACCAACGGTCGTGGGTAGTCAAGCCGCCGGTAACATAGGTATAGTCTATGCCTCGGACTGTACCTGTCGTGCGGTTTTCCGTTGAACTCCAATCGACATAGCTGTAAGATGTGTTTATCTTACTGCCGGTGCTCGGAATTGTGTAAGTCTTGAACTTAAGTCTTGTGAGCTCATCATAATTGTTCTCGACGATGTACTTTGAATCCGTACCGAACTTAACATCAAGCGGCAGGTTGTCTTTGTCGGAATAGTGGAAATACACATCCCGGCGCTGTCCGTTGAATTTGTAGTGAAGATCGGTAGACTTGTCAAGCTTGTCATACGAGGTCTTGACATAGCTGCCGTCGTTGCCGCTCACCTGCAAGAGCCTGCCTATGTCATCGTAGAGATAGGTCAGAACTCGGTTACCGTTCTCGGAGTAGCGGGCAAGATTGCCGTCGGCGTTGTATGTCCAATAGAACTTCGTAGTTCCATTGTACGACCTCGAGGTCTCCCTGTCAAGGGAATCGTAGTTGTGGCCGACTGTGAACTCGTTGCCGTACTTCTGCTGCGTCAACAGGCCGTTGTTAGACTTGTAGGTATTCGTGACGAGTATTTGGCTGCCAACCTTGACCTCGGTGTTATTGCCCCACTTGTCATAGACAAAGTTGTAGGTGGGGCTGCTGCCCGGGGACTTGATGCTCGTGAGCTGACCGTTGTTTTTGTAGGTGTAGGTAACCGTTGAGCCGCTCGAAGTGACCGTTTTCATGCGGTCGGTATTCCCGTCATAGGTGTAGCTCGTAACGCCGCCCTTGGCGTCTGTGACGCTTGTGAGCGTGCCTTTGTAGGTGTCGTATTGTTGCCTGCGGCGTTAAAAAGAGCAGATAGGCGTTTGCCTATCTGCTCTAGGGAAATTTGCGAAAATGTGTCTTGTGGTGTCAATCTTCGGGGATGGGTTCATCAGGGATAAAAGCAACTATGCAGTGTGATTCAGCTGCATACCACACTGTTGCCATGTATTCTCCCTCAGGGAGTTTTACACCATTCAACTCTAGGCCAAGCGGCTTGGCTCGCTTAAGTCCAACAATTTCTCCGTTCTCAAGTGTCACGCTCAACAATAACTTTGACTCATGCATTTGACGTCTTGTCTCACATTCGTACATGCCATAAAGTGAGGTATAATTTTGGCTTTTCAAATCACGCATCATAGGCAGTGTCTCAGAAGCTGTAATTATAGTGAAAATTACAAACGCAACAGCTGCGGACAGCATAACTCCCAAGCTACGGTCACTCGCAGCACCGTGGCGATGCTTACTTATGAAATACAAGATAACGCCAATTAAGGTGGCGATAAGGAGCGTAGCTGGGAGTAAACATCTAACGACTATCCCCTCTCGCATAATTGCGTTGAATGTGGAAAAATTCATTAGCGTCACCACCTAAACAGACTTGAGACAATATCACTAACAGCTCCAACAATGCTTTCTGCGTGTTTTCCTGCTTTTTCTACAATAAAGCCAAATATTCTATGACCTTTTTTTGTTAATTTTTTTGCCTTCTTTTCTGCAAATTCACTTGCTTTATTTGCTATAACTTTCTTTGAGCTTTCTTTTACGATGTCAGCAGACGGGCTATTCCAATCAGTTTCATTTTTTGCATCGTATTTCTCGAATGCAGTATCTATCGCAGTACCAACATACAGTGAAATCCCTTCTTGAACAGCCCTCGATACCGCTTTGCAGCCAGGAATTGTCGAAAATGCACCACTGAGTGCAGCAGAAACATACGTTCCAGCGGAACTGAAGCTTTCGTCAAGTGGTTGTCCAGTAATCACTGCTATTGCAACATCAGACACGAATTGCTCCAGCACGCCAATAGCTGCTCCGACAAGTATCTGTGCCCATTCTCCATTTGGGTCATGTCGCATCACCGGATTGTTCTCGCAGTATGCAAACATATTGGCGCTCAGAGCGCCGCTTATGTCAGTAGATGCAAAAGCGTCGGCGTTGATGAAGCGACCTACTTCGGGGTCATAGTAGCGTGTTTGCAGGTAATACAGGCTGGTTTCCGTATCGTAGTAGTAGCCACGATAGCGGAAGGGGTTGAGAGTGCCGACGGAGTTTGCGGTGGTATCCTTAAGCTCCACGAGCTTGCCCCATGCGTCGTAGGTGTAGGTTACGGCGAGTTTGCCGGTGGAGGCGTCGGCGAGGGCTATTACATCACCTTGTACATTGTAGATGTAATAGTAAAAATTATTCTTTCCGTCGGCCATACCGACACGGTTGCCCTGCTGGTCGTAGAAGAAGCTCAGGGTCGTGCTGCCGGTTTTCTGGGCGAGTATCTGCGTGCCGTTGAGCAGGTACTTGGTCGTATTTGTGCCGTCACTCTTGCCGGTTCGGATGCCTTCAGAATCGTAAGTAAAGGTAACTGTTTTATCCTTTACCGCTTTTGTAAGCTGCCTGCCCTGCCATGTCATACCCCAGCCACGGTAAGAGGTGGGATTGCCTATCTTGTCATAGACTATGCTTTCACCATTATATGATGTAAGCTCATCTCCCCATGCGGAGTTGCCGTAGATGTAATTGATGGTCGATGTAGCGCCGCTATCTTTATTATAGATGGTCTTGGACTTAATGTTGCCGCCTAAATCGTACTCATAGGTGTAGATAGCATTCAGGCTCACCGAATCATGCTTAACAAGCTGGTTTTTAGCATCGTAGGTGTAGCTCTCCTGCACCGGCTTTGAGGTACTGCTTATCCAGCTGCACTCGGTCAGTATATTGCCTACATTGTCATAGGTATACCACCGGTCATGGGTGGACAAGCCGCCGGTGACATAGGCATAGTCTATGCCACGGACTGTGCCGGTCGTGCGGTCACTGTTGTTTCCGCTCCAATCAACATAGCTGTAAGATGTGTTTATCTTACTGCCGGTGCTCGGAATAGTGTAGGTCTTGAACTTGAGCCTTGTGAGCTCATCATAATTGTTCTCGACGATGTACTTTGAATCCGTACCGAACTTAACATCAAGCGGCAGGTTGTCTTTGTCGGAATAGTGGAAATACACAT
>ERZ857629.237-NODE-237-length-84230-cov-12.631672_pt1 | contig 84230 bp, 76 predicted proteins | sample MGYA00519700_ERZ857629 | MGnify/ENA primary metagenome ERZ857629 (study PRJEB31778, sample SAMEA3449351) | human gut metagenome | biome: human gut; feature: human-associated habitat; material: faeces | place: United Kingdom | collected 2010/2012 ... | reverse complement strand
TTCAAAGGCCCGCAGAACAGCCGACTCCACAGACTGTGGACAGCCTCCTGCCGCAGCGGACGCATCTTCAGTGCGCGAAACAGCCCCCGCTCGGAGGTGAGCAGACATAAAAAGAGGGTGACCGCTAAGTCTATTAAGACTTTTTAGTCTGAATGAGTAATAACTCCTATAGGATTATTGTGATATAATCTCAAGTTGAAGAATTAACAAATAATCCATTATCAGGACTTCTTCACTTATAGTTTCACTAGCTGATAGGAAGAGTCGGCGGTTTGGAGAACATACAAGCGCTCCTTGTGTTCGGAGATGTCGGCAGCAGTCATCCCATTAGTGGTTTCGCTAAAGTTGACTTTAGTTACGACACCTTCTGCATTTGTAAATGTGCAATAGGATGTTGCAAATCCATTATTATCACGCTCGACTTTAACCTGCATTTTTCCGAATGACTCCGCAAAAGAGAGTAGAGGAAAAATCGAATACTTTGTACGTCTTTGCACGTCAGATGGAGCAACTTCTTTGGGATAGGAGGCCGTTTCGATTGTCGCTTTATTCTTAGCGCCTTTTCTTAGGTGTGTAAAGTAATTCCAAATAAATAAAGCTAAAATCGGAAACACGAATACGAATACGAAGGTGTCGATATAAATAACTCGTACATCTTCTTCATACATGGCTTCGATAATCCACAGAAAAACCCAGCAGACATATGACATTATACATATTTGCCATCCTCGGCTTAATGATTGGAAACGGGATAAAGGGCTTTTCAACATTTGTTTTTTGGGAGGCATTGAATCCGATAGTTGTTCTCCACAATACTGGCAGAACAAAGAATCATCAGGGATGACCTTCCCGCATTTCTTGCAATACATAATATCAGGTTTAGAGTTCAACATCAGTGTTTTCAATTGTGGAGTCAGCAGTATCTGATGATGGTGCATCAGCAGGCATATATTTGCTGTCACTCTCCTTTTCGAGCACAACGGGGTGCGCTTGAACACCATTTGCGGCTTCTGCCACAACAGCATTATTACCGCTGAACAGTCCGACAAAAGCAAGAATTAAGAAACCAATAGGTGCGAATAGTTCATACATGTCGAAGTAATGCAGATTTGTTGCCGATGCAAAAAACATAAACATTAAAACAATGCCGACTACTTTCAAAAACTTCTGCATTCCATTTGTTCCGGACTTCCTGAAGACGGCGAGATATGCTGCCAAAGCCAAGGAGTTAAAGACATTTGAAATATCCATCAGTGCCATATTTGGGTGGACGTAGGATAACCCCAATACTGTATAGCCGACGTTGATCTTACAATCATATTTGCAGTTATGGGCTGCTCGAGCATTTGATCCGGAAATTGAATGTTGGTTATGGCTAGAATTCCTGCTGCGAGAGGAAATAATGACAATACAAGGAAGACCCCGGAAAGAATCTTTAAGCCGATATGTTTTTCCGGCGGATTCTCAATGGAATTCTTCTTTCCTTTCTTTAACATCGAGAGAATAAATAGAATGCCGAATAAGGCAATCATCACAATACGTGAGTAAAACTGGGATTCCAACATGGTATTAATTGATAATTAGTGAAGATATGGGACCTGACTATGTTGTTTAATAACGGAATATGGTATACCGAGAGCACGACGGTGAGGATAATTTTAGTTCCTTTACTCATATAAATTATTGATTTAAAAGATAATAGAATTCTTCATATGATCGACTTGAGGAGCAAATTCGTATGCATGGGCAGAATCATATCCGAAGGTCAGATTGGCAATAATGCCGGTATTTGGATCTTGGAACTGATATATGTCCACTTTAACAGGGGTGCCACCTAAACCAGCCGTCGGATAATGATAATATGAACACCAAACCCCATCGTGACCATCTATTGTAGTCTTTCCCCTACCATTCCATGAAATGATTTGAATTCCTCCAGCCTCCAATGCATATCTCATGGCTTCTTCATATTCAGTGTCTGTCAATGAATCAAATTCTTTTATTAGGCTCTCCGCGGAATCAGAATACTGAACGATAAATGAGAAGTAACCTTCCGTATTCTTTGCCGAATACTGAAACATATTCTGTCCTTGAATCGATTGTTCGAAAACCTCAAAGGTTGTTGGCATCTCAATGCTGAGGCCGTTTTTTGCTGGGGTCGCACGCAAATAAGTGATATTCGGTCGCTTGAACTGCGTCTTGGCATTGTAGTTTAAAGTTTGAAGTGTGTTAATCAATGGACTCTGTTCCGGCTCTTCGAAATAGGTTATTTGGCGGGTTACTTCCATAATATAGTCGTTCCGTTTCAAATAGCCGTTGGATATGACCCGCGCCTTTGTCCAATTGTCGTGGCTATCGAACTCCGTATACTGAAATCTCAAAGTATCGGTAGACTCCATTTTGCGGTCAAACACATCTATCGTCAGAAGGACATAGTTACAGGTGACTACATCAAGATCTCCTTTTTCATTATACGAAATCGTCCTCTTGTACCTGTCTTTCCCCTGCTGGGTATACATCTCTTCAATGACTCTATTTTGGTCATCTTTTTTCGTCGTTACCGTGCTGTAAAGTTCGTTAACTTCTATAGCAAAGTGCTTGTATAAACTTGTGGGATGCTGCGAAGGCCGTCCACAAGTGATTTGATTTCCTTCAGAATCATAAACAGTGTTCCGAATTATATTACCTCGCTTGTTGAAGTCAAGTTTAGAGTTACCGAGGAACGAATAGCTTCGACTCGGAGCCCAGGTCGTCTCAAATTCACCAAACTTTCTATTCGCATATAGCCATTCTGAGATAGGAATAGGCGTCATGGTTATAATCTCGACGGACTTCACGTTATCATTCAGGTTTAAGCCTCGCAAATCACAGCTCTCCGATTGGCCGCAACCTGTATAGAATACTATTAATATGGCAAGAAGGCAAGAGATGCGTAATGGCTGTTTCATATCATTTGCTATTTGATAGTGAGAGTATTGATAATGTCGTTGACTTCTTTAGTCTGAGAACTTGCCTTGGAATCTTCTATACAAGCGGTGATGTAGTATGTGAAGCCATTCTGTTTATGAATAACGTAATTAATAAACCGGGCCTTAAACCCGCCCACATAAGTTGTATAGACCATCTTTATGCTTGACAGAGATGCCAATCTAACGAATTCTGGTTCGGACACAAACGTAGCGTTGGGATATTGTCGTTTTATCGGATTCTTAAGCAAAGGCAGTGATGACTGATCAATCTGACTCCAATCAACGTAAGGGTCCATGTTAATGGCGATATTACGGACCGGTTGCCCCTGCCCGGGATCAGTAATTCTCACGGTAACACTTGCATCAGTCAAGCTGGAAGTGGTGGAGTTCGGGTCTCCAACTATGACGGTTTTCCAAGTGTTGGGATACTTGATGGAAAAGTACTTACAAGAATAGGTTTTCTTATCGGAGACCGGCGTTGTGGCTGTCGTAGTTGACGACGAGGATAATGTCAATCTCGTCGTAGTTGATGAAGGATTTGACTGTTTTGTGCTACTTGTTGATTTGGAGGTCGAAAAGATATTGTTTAACGCCTGTTCTGTTTTGTTTCTCAGGGCATTTGAGTCACATGAAATGGCCCATGAATCTCTAAGGTATTTCTTCCCGTCATTGATATAATCCAGGCCGTTGTCATCTTGAAAATAGAAAGTGTACTTTTTGAGATATTGCCCGCTTTCTTGGCAAGTTACTTTGGTACTCCTTGTGTCCAAACGAACGGATGTAATACGGCCGTACTTATCCTTGCGGGTAATCGTGAGGTAATTTCCATCAAGAGACGCAGTAAGTGAAGTACAATCAGCATAATATGAAGCCCTGTATTCGGTAAACAAATTATTTAGAGTATATACTTGTCCTACTGCATTTATACAGCACAGAAAGAGTATCAAAACGAACAATAACTTTTTCATAATCAGTTCTCTATTTCGTCAAGAATAACATTAATCTCCTTATCCATTTTAGGGACGGGTATCAAATAGTACCGGTCATAATCTCTATGGAAGATGACAAGGAACATTTGCGCGACATCAATCCCGTACCTTGTTTTTAGAATCCTTCTATACAAGTTTTGTTGCAGGCAATAGTGATTGAACGATGAATTATCTAAATGAGACAACTTGCCAAATCCGGAAGCAAAACCATTTCCTTGAATACTATACATTCCGCCGGCCGAAGGAGAAATGACTTTAAGACTCCTTTTCCAGTCATACATCACGTATTTATCGCCGGATTTTGCCAACAGATCAATAGTGCCCGCAATTCCATATTTTTCATCGAATATTCTCCATTCAGTTCTATAAGGTTCGATACTGCGGCTATTGACAAAACTATCAAATTGGGATAGTTCCTTGTCGATTCTCACATATTCATCCTCACTACGCGTTTTTGAACTAAACTGGAAGCGATATTGAGCACTCACCTCTTTACCGAGGAATTTGTTCTCTATTTGCTCGTGCATAAATGTTCCCACTTCCCTTGCAATTGCACCCTGATATGCAAATTCATCAAGGAGTTCCTGGACAGACTTCGGATTCCCATTTCTAACCATTCTTTCAGCAATGCGGGGCCCATCAAAAGCCGGGAAATAATTTGAAATAGCCGTTGTCGCAGGCACTAGGTTGATAATCCCATCAAGGATATAGGTGTGGGTGTCCGGGAAGAACTCAATTCTGGCGTCCCTGTCTGAGATGTTCTCTGCATTGAACTTGATGGATGACTTCTTTTCTGTCTCGCCCCACAAACCAATAGTCTTGATCTCTATTCTTGCAGCCTTCTCTTCTTCCGTCAATGGCCGGTCATCTTCTTCTCCATGTTTTTGAGGGCTTACAGGACCGGAAATCTCAAGGTATTTCTCCCTATAATTATTCTGGGCCATCAATTTAGCCTCAGCTTTTGTCCAGCGTTTAACAGGCTTCACGAACTCGCTTATGGAGCAAGACTCCGGAACAAGGGATGAATCGATTTGGATAAGAAGACGTGCAATTGAAGACACGCAGGCAATCGGTTGTTTTACAATCTGCTCTTCTGCAAATCTCATCACAATCCACCCTGCACTCTTCATTATCAAATCTCTTACAGCATCTGAATTGTCTTCAGTGTAATGTATCGGATTCCGCGACACCAGCGAGTAAGGCTCGTCAATTTCTATATCAATGCGAATATTACTGCTACTGTTTGAAATTAGGGCAATATCCGGTTCGTAAGACTTGGACGTATCCGATAATTTCAAATTGACATCTCCATAAACATCCAAAGGCACATTCACAAAGGTGTTTTTTAGGAGACTTTCAAACATTTCCTCGGAATAGCCGCGAATCTTTCCCTTGTGGTGCCTGTGGGGATAAATAATGGTACCCTTTTCAGGAGAATAATAGAACAGATACTCTTGATGGGTCTTGCTGCTGGCAAGAGAGTAGTTCACCCTCTTTGGAGAGTCCTCGACTTCATCTTTGACTTTGTCAGACTCGGGAACAACCTTTTCTGCCTTAGGAACTTTCAGCTCCTCTTGCTTAGGAGGAACAGGTTGAATTACCTCTTCCTTTTTAACTATTTTGGGCAGAGGCGGAGGCAACTTCGTTTCTTCTTGTTTGACGATCTCCTTCAGAACATTCCCGGTTTCAGCTACCGGTTCCTTTTTGTGCTTCACTGCCTTAACGATTCCGGAGATAGCAAAACCGAGAATAATACACAATACAATCAGGCCCTCAATGTCCTTAAGAATTGCATTGCCGACACATTCTGCATCTTCGTCCGACATCGCAGACGCACCCGTCGCGAATCGAGGACTATTCCACGAGAAAGACTCAACAACTGCAGTAAGCGTCTGTTTATAGGTTCCCTCGTTAGGAATTGCGTAGCTGGTAAGGATACGAGCAAACTGTGTATCATTAAAGAACCAATAACTTGTGGCCCTTGCCCCACCATGATCACCATCTCTCTCGTAGAACAATTTGAGGCATGGGTGACCATTGACTTCGGCGTTTGAAAGAGTGGGACCCTTCAATACTCTCCAAGGCTTTACATCCTCTCTCGCTGAAGCAAGCAACTCGGATCGATCTGATTCAGTCAGTTCAATATCTTGATTGCAAGCCGGGAATGTTCCCTCATCTTCTCCTGACCCCGTTACAATTATTATTCTCGCATACGTGTCTAATGCCCAATGAAAGTTGGCATTCAAACCATATTGTTGGAAAACGATTCGATCTCCTCTAAGCACAGTCAACTCCCCGATTGTCGTCTTCTGTACACTTGAGTTGTTCTGCAACTCGAAATCATCGCCTACTTCTATCGTGAAAATACCATTGATAGAATACTTTTCGGCGAATGATAGTGTCGACATCAAGAATAATGACATCAACACTAAACAAATGCGTTTTCCTTGGAGTCTCATCGACTATTCCTGGTTGTCAGGTTCCGCCGAAATGCTTCCTTCCGTAGCCTCAGATAACTCGAGAGGTTTTTTCTTAGCAAACAGCGCCACGATAAGCCCGATAATCGGAGAAAGGAATAGACAAATGAAAAATATGGCGACAGGGCCGGGCTTTCTGCCTTTCGCGAGGAATGGAATGGCGATACAAGACGCAATCCAAAAGATAAGTGATGCAGGATTCATAAATAGGTATATTTAATACAAACGTTCAAAATTCTCACCTTTGGGATTATTACCATACTCATTAGGTCCTACCTTACTATTTTGAAAGAGCATCCATAAGATATAGTATGGAATAAGCATCCAAAAACCACTATGTCCTAAATCATGGCACCTTCTGGTCCCTTCTGAAAGGAATACGTTCTTGAACATCTTGGTGTTATCTAACTCCGGCTTCTCGTTCTCAGTATGCTCCTCGTCACGAGTAGGAGCGGAATCGGATTGCTTAACCGATTCCGCAGAAACGGCAGCCTCTGTAAACAAGCCGCTTAATTCCGACACATTTCCGCCCTCTTGCCAGTCATCAAATCCGTCCCTCCATACAAGGATATCCTTACCAATCCCTGCTTTTTTAAGGTCTTCGTATGAAATAGGGCCTTTCTGCGTCCCATTGTCAGAGTAGAAATACGCATTCATAGCAAGTTATTCTATTGTCCACTTAATGTAATTCTCATACTTATATCCCCCACGCCTTTTCTCATAGATCTGCGTGAAGTGGTCGTACTTATCCCGGAAAAATCCGTAGGAGTCAGAACCAACGAGGTACACGGCATTGTCCACCTGCAGGTCTACAAGCGCCTGGGCGAAATCGTGGAAAGATTCGGGGGTGATGCTCATCACGACGATGATCTCCCCCGCCCTGTCGCAGATTGCCTTCCGTATGGCCTTACCCTTCGGCTCGTTTTCCGCCAACACGCCGTTGTCTACGAGCGGATACTGCCGGAAGAAATAACCGCCCTTTTCGGTCGCTTCCTCAAACAGCGGAGAGTTGTCAGCCACACCTACCGTAATTGTATCGTCGATGATGCCTACGTAACCCTTCTTCGACAGGCCCCATGCCATCGGCTTGCCAGCAAGCACGAATGCGCCGTTGATTTTCCCGTTGTCGGCACGGATGTCAGCAGCCTGGGTTACGAGAACAATATTTTTGTCAAATATATCCGGCGTACCGATAGCAAGCGAGGGCTTTGCATTGTGCGGGATGTAAATGTCCAGGGGAATGTCATTGATCGTCAGCTTCAGGTGCTCTGTATAGGCCTTGCCAGTCGTGTCAGCATAGTTCCCGAGCGGCTCTACCTTTTCCTTTATGGAGTCCGTGGGTTCTACCACGGTAGAGGGGTCAAAGACTACCGGATCGTTCCCAGGGCCAGGCTTACGGGGCCAAATAATAGTTGCTGCAACCACGGCAGCGACTATTACCACAGCCATAACGACCCAGAGCCATTTGCGCGGCTTCCTGGTATCTTCAGTACCGGAAGGACGCCCGATGACCCTAAGCTCATCATCCTGTATTTCGTCAATCCTGTTAATCATTGTTTGTATTGATTATAGCCTCCATATATGCCTTCAACTTGATAAGCACCTCGCGGGATGCCGTAAGGTCGTGCTTGCTGCCGGCACAATCCGACAGAATGAGCTGCTGCTTAGCGATGTCAATAAGGTATATATAGTCGACATTTATTATCAAGCTTCTTCCGAGACGAAGAAAGTTTCCGCTGTGATCTCCGAGCTGGTCTCCTATCAGATCCTCAATCTGACCCAGCTGAAGAGAAACCAGCCGCTTCTCTCCGTCAAGCGTGACCACATTGGAGTAGTTACCGTCTGACGATATATACATCAGTCGGTCGGATGGAACCATAAGGAATTCCGTTCCTTTTGAGATTACAATGTGTTTCACGTGACTCCCAATAGTTGATGACAAATTTAGCAATTTTCTTCCAGTCGCTTGTAAGGAAACTGGCCTAATGTACGAAATAGAAAAATGGAGTACGAAATAGGCCGGCGTTCCGGATACATACGGCCCGTTTTGACTTCATACATTGGTCGTTATAAATGCTTGATTATACGGAAAAAACAACGGAATTTTGCCTTCAGAAATCATCAGTTAAACCTCTTTCAAAATGAAAACAATTTACAAAATCTGCATCGCAGTAGCAGCCTGGGGCACGATCTGCCTCATCGCAATTCCGCCCATCGTAACAAGCTGTTCTTCCGACAAAGACAAAATCGAAGACAGAGTAATCGACGAGGGACTCCTTCGCAATGATGACCTGGTCGCAGTGAAGACTTCCGATGGCAAAGTCACCATCAAAAACGAGGTGACCGGCAAAGTCACCATAAAGGACATCAAACTTGACTGGACCCAGGAATCTTCTCGGGATTCGCTTGCGGTCTTCTGCTCTGAGAAGAAACGTGGTTACTACAATATGTACACGGGCGAGATTGCCGTTCCGGCACAGTACCGCAGGGCCTGGGTGTTTGCAGAAGGCGTCGCTGCCGTCCAGAAGAACGGAATGATTGGGTTCATTGACCACAAAGGGAATACCGTCATTGATTTCCAGTTCCCTTACCACGGCAATCCCCTCAGCGAATTTGTGTTTTCAGATGGGCATTGTGTTGTGGCTGACACTCTCGGCAAGTGCGGAGTCATTGACAAGAAGGGCAATTGGCTCATAAAGCCGGAATATGACAACATCAGCACATATAAAGAGTACGCCATTGTCTCAAAAGCCGGTGTCAGAATGCAGGTGTCTTATGACGGGACGGTGATGAACTCCTTTGTCCTGGATGACATCAAGCGCCTTACATACACGGTCAAAGAGAGGTACGAGAATCGGGAGGGGGAGATCGAATACTTGGACAAGGAAATCGATACCGGCTTGTTCTCATACAGAGTCGGGGGCCGCTGCGGCCTGATGGATGCCAATTGCAACAGGCTCACGGAGCCGCTGTACAAATCGATTACTGCAGTAGACAAGAATATGTTCAGGGCGACGCTTATCGACTACTATTCCGAGGTCATATTGAATGCGAAGGGCGCAGTAATGAAATAGACTCCGATGAAAAAGAAACTTGTCAGCATCATTCTTGTTTACATACCGGCAGGAGCTGTACTGTTCAGCATTCTGCTGGTATTTCTGCTCAAATGGGTTCCCGTCACGAATACTCCGCTGATGCTGAAACGATCCCTTCATTCCATCAGCGGAAAGGGCGTCACAGTGAAGTATAAATGGACGCCGATAGAAGAAATCTCCGATGAGATGATCTACGCCGTCATTGCTGCTGAAGACCAACGGTTTTTCCAGCACGACGGGTTCGACTATCAAGAAATCGGGCGGATGAAGCAGGAGCATCTTTTCGACGGCAGTCCAGTCCGCGGATGCAGCACTATCAGCCAGCAGACTGCAAAGAACTGCTTCACCTGGTGTACGAAGACCTGGCTGCGGAAAGGGATCGAAGCCTATTTCACGGTCCTTATTGAGAAGATTTGGGGCAAGGAAAGGATACTCGAGGTCTATCTGAATGTCGCGGAGATGGGACCGGGAATCTATGGCGCCGAAGCAGCGGCCAGGCGATTCTACCACATTCACGCATCAGATCTGACGATGGCAGATGCAAGCTCTCTTGTCTGCTGCTTGCCCAATCCGCTTCATCGAGATCCTAATTGGGCGAATAGATATATGGCAGCAAGGAGGGCTCAGATTGCTATGGATGCGTCGATGATGATTCCGACCGATGGTTACAAGTTGCCGGACAGATGAAAGAATGAAAGCGGTCAAAGCAAGTTCGCTCCGCTAAAGCTGCGCTCACTCGCTTTGGTTCCGTCCTCCTGGGCCATTATCGCCCGGGAGCCGTAGTGCCAGCGCGAGCGTCGGTGCCCCGAATCTGCGGGACGAAGTAGATTGTGGGATGGGCCGGAGTGGCGAAGCGAACTGAGTTCCTCCAGCGGTTGGCTGCCTGAAGGCTCGGAGCCTTGACTATATATACAAAGAGGGGGTGACTATCAGTCTTTCGACGTTTTAGTCTCCCCCTCTTGAATATAACTTTCTATTACAAGTTATTTTACTTCTACATACATATAGAGCGACTTGAGTGTCACCGTGATGGTATGTCCGCCGTTCTCGTAGCAGACTACGATGTCCGGATCAAATCCTCCAGGACGACCATTCTTCTCAACATAGTCAATTGCGTCCTGCTGGCTCTTGAACTCGCCCTGAGGTGTTCCGAATGATGCCGTGTATGCCTTTGAGAATGTACCAAGTCCAAGGGCAGCGTCTCCGCTTGCATAGCTTTTCCAGATAGCCAATTCCTTATCCTTGTCATTGTAATACTCGTAGTTAAGGGTGGCTTTCATTCCGGTGATATTCTTGAAGTCGGTATCAGCGTTTACATCCATGTGGAAAATATTGCCGGCCGGATCTTTCACATAATCAAAATATATATAATTGGTACCCCAGGCTGAAAGCTTGTTACCAAGAATATAGTTTTGAGAAGCAAATGCAGTGCAGTCTGCACCGATCATCGCTGATGCATCAGCATAGTCAAGATCATACCAGCTTCTGAGAATGCTGAGAACAAACTCTTCGTCATAAAGACCAGGTACAAGATAAACGCGCTCAGCAACAAAATTGAAAATAGGACATACTACACTATCATCTGTGCCTTTCTCGGCTACAAGGCTGATAGTCTCCTCTATCGTCTGCTTCAAACCACCTCCTATCTTACCATTGAATTTTGTGCCGAAGAACGTACCAAGCTTCAAATCGTCCGTGTGACTCATAAAATAGTCCCACAGCTCTCTTGACTTTGTTTCGTCCTCAAGGCTGGCATCAAAACTTATTATCATGCCATGCTTATCGGAATTGACCGTCAATTCCATGTCATATGTGCTTTCCGAGATCTTGAGAACAGCATTGAAAGAAACGGTACCTTCTTCCGCATCAATCTCGTCCTGATACTTTTCGTTTGCCTTTACAAAAGCATCAAAATCTGTCCCGATGCAGCTTGCGAGCTCGCTACAGTTGATATCCATTCTTTCAACCGGAGTAGACTGCTTGTTGCAAGAAACTCCGAACATAGCGGCACAGATGCCGAATGTCATTAATAAACTTTTTTTCATTTTTGAGTGAAATTTTCCACGAAGATACGACTATTCGGGCTATTTTACAAATAGCACAATGCGCTAATTCAACGATTTTTCAGATGATTGAACATGAACCTGAAGGCAGCGAAAAGAAGCATTGGGCCAAGTCCGGAATAGAAAGACGCCGTGAACTCCATCGGCAGTCCGGGAATGAACTTAAGGGAGATGCCAAGGCATAGCATAAATATGATAAGGACCCACCCTCTGAGAGGAAATGTGTGCCAGAGACTCGTTTTTTGCGGTTGAGCGGCGATAAGGGCGGAATACTTGTCAACGGCTCCGCGAAACATGAAAAAGAAACATGCCAGAACGAATACGGTGATAAGCATAAGCCACCAAAGACTATGCGCAGGCATAAGCATATAGGCCTTTACACCCTTGACGCTTATGATAACCCCGGGAACACCCCACAATGCGGCCGCAACGTAATAGAGAGCGTTTTTATTCATAAAAAGCGGTTTTATTTGTGAAGTTAAGCAAAATTTCTCTATCCGCAACATTCCTGCACGGACATAGCAGGGGCGAGATATCTTTATAGTGGGTATCTGGACTGCCCGGCTCCCCGGCGATGCTGCTCTTCGTCCAACCCTGTAATGTGATGAAGGTGTGGAGTGACTAAGTCGAGAACATTAAGGAACAATGCTCCGACCATTACGCCGATGACCACCATCCACCATCCCGATGTGCCAGTTTCTTCGAAAGCAGGAACTATAAGACCCAGGGTGGAAGCCGCGAGCATGATACCTGCACAATAGCCAAGTACCGTGTCGTTCCATTTATGTGGCAGTTCCTTGATTCCGAAACCCAGTACTGCGCCTATCAATGTTGCACCACAAAGTCCGATGGCGCTTATCCATACGCTATTTATAGTGTATTATTCTGTTTATTTAAAAGACCATTACCCAACAATATACTTACCAAACGGCAGTTTGCCTATCATCCAGGAAATGCCGAAGCAGCAGACATATGTTGTGATGGCGGTGGCAGGAATGGTAAGCCATTCGGGCAGCATCGGGTTGTAGAAGCCGAACCAATGTGGCAGTAACAGCATGTGCATCAGATACATGCCATAGCTGGCTGACGAGATAGGTAGGATCACTTTGTTATACAACCAGCTGTCGGCTCCTCGCTTGATGGTGGTGAACAGCATGAACAGAGCGAAACTCATTCCTATGGCGATAGGAGTAAGGTTCTGCCAATCCTGTTCGAGTACCGCAGGCGCAGTAGCCCGGATGCTGTAGTAGTCGGCACTTACGAAACAAACCGCATAAAGAAGAGCCAGCATCGGCAAGCATACGCTCAGGATGTGCTTTTTGCTCCAGTTGAGGTGAACACGGATGAAATGTGCCAGCAGCAGATAACCCACAAATCCGGATACATAATAGAAGGTGGCATTCGGGTTCCACCAGCACTCTCCAAAGATGTCTCCACCCAATAGCTCTCGCAACCGATAGAATGTACAGGTAAACAACCAAATGCCCAGATAGATGAGCTCCTCCTTACGGCTCAGTTTATCCAGCCATGGCGAGATAACGGGCATGATAAGATACAGGCCCAAGAGCATGTAAACGAACCAAAGGTGTGACCCCGAGACAGGGAAGTTTACATAGCAATGCAGCAGTTCCAGACCTGCTTCTGCCCATGTCTGTGCCCCCCACAGCGTGGGTAGTACCGCATAGATGGGCAGAAAGACAAGCAACGGAATCAGTACCCTTGTGAACCTTTTCTTGAAGAATTGCAAGGCGTCAGTCTTGACTGGCACCAGCAGGAATGCCGATGCCATCAGGAACAACGGCACAGCCGTAGGTCTTACCAGCGACTGATAAAAGAAAACAGCATACTTTGCACTTTCAGACGGGAACGAGAACGTATAATCGTCCGAATAAATACACTCACAAGCGTGTACGGTCATTACCATCAGACAGGCAATGACGCGTAACCAGTCAAGAAAAATGATTCTTTGTTTCATGGCAAGAATGTTTGAAATGATGAATACTGTTTGGTTACAGGCATACCTTTACTTACCCATCCGTTATAACCTTCGTCAAGTTCAATTACCTTATAGCCGTTCTTTACAAGGATTTTTGCTGCATTCTTGCTTCTCTTTCCACTGCGGCAATTTACAGCAATGGTCTTATCCTTCGGAAGAGTTATAAGTGCTTTCTCCTGAAAGTCGTCTTTAAGGACATCGATATTAAGAGTATTCTCAATGTGACCATCTGCATATTCTTCTGCTGTACGGACATCGAGGCGCACAATGGTTGTGTCCTCTATTGCCTTGGCATATTCTTCAACAGAAAGACTCTTGAATCCTTCAGATTGTGCATTGCAACCAATAAGGGAGCATAGCATTGTTAATATTCCCATAATTCTTAATCTCATAATTGTATCATTCTATTGTTTCTATATGCAACAGTACTACTGATGCGATAAATTTTGTTTAAAAATCTAATTCAAGTTCATTGACATTTTGATTTTGAGTGAGCGGTTCAGGAACATTGAGGAGTTCTCTGATATCTCTCTTGGTAAGGAGTGATGCTCCAATGACCTTAGAGATCTCTGTAATCGTCAGCGGACTTTTGAGTTCGGCTTTCACCCAAGCCAGTAATAGGTAAGTACTGATTGCGACCCAAAGGTGGATCTTGACAGCATTTTCTGAGTGTCCCCAGAGAGCTTTGATGGTCAGGTTTCCCTTGATCCATTTAAAGAACGTCTCAATCTGCCACCGGTTACGATATATGTTGGCAATTATAAGCGATCCAAGTTCAAAGTTGTTGGTTATAAAGGTGATAATCTCATCTTTTTCAGCATCATAGAACTCTATGAGACGCAAGTCCTCAGGATACTTTTTCTCGCTGACATAACCGCTAAGATGAATGGTCTTGTCTCCAACAATACCCACAAGGTCATTGGCGTTGTAGTTAATGTCAACCACATCATACTTCATAGTCGCCTTTGCCCTTGTAACGAAATAGGTTCCGTTTAGATGCATCCTGTACAGCGCTTCATAGTCCACATAGGCCTTATCCATCGTATAGATAGCCCATTCAGCCAGCTTGATGCTGCAAAGGATTGTTGTAGAATCAATTGCAAATATCTCCCATCCGGGAAGATATACATCAGGAACGTTTTCCTTGGCGTACATCGGACGAACCTTACGGATGAGCCACATACCAAGTTCTTCGAAGATTCTGTAATTCCTGGACTCGTTTGCCTTGGATAGTGAGGATGAATCTACAACCACAGGAATACCAAGATGATAAGCGGCTTTATTGATAGACCTGAGAACCAATGTGATATCCTTCAGTGACTTACATCCAGCCAACTGGCCAAACATCAGATGAAGACAATGACTGTAGCTATTGTGGTTCTTAGCATGAAAGTCTCCTTTGTACTTCTTGACGGAGTCTTCAAAGACCCATCTGGGGAAGTAGGTCATGATCTGAGAGAAGACATATTTGCCTTTGTTCATGATTTGCGGCTTTAAAGAGCCACAAATTTAGCCAAACGCTCACTTCAAATCGTAAAATGTCAAAGAGCTATTTAAATAATTTGTAATTAATGACTTGCAACGACGTTGAACCGAATTATCGCATCGGAAAGCGATTCAAATCGTTAACAAGTAAAAACTTAATAAAATACTTAATATTAACAAGTTACAAACCAAATATGCGATTTTATCGCATCACTAGTAAAGTGGTTTTATTTGTGAAGTTAAGCAAAATTTCTATATCCGCAACATTCCTGCACGGACATAGCAGGGGCGAGATATCTTTATGGTGGGTGTCTGGACTGCCCAGCTCCCCGGCGATGCTGAAGAAGTACATCAAGGCCGACAATCTCAAGGTCGTCGAGAAGCTCACCGACAGATACGACTACTTCAAGTAATCTGCCTCATTCGGGTTGTTTTCTGCATCGTTTTGCAAAATTTGATGCAGATAATTCGTTTTTGAGGTAGAAAAACACTATATTTGCCCAGCAAACAGAACGCGCTATGCACGAATTTGATTTCATAAACCGCCCGAAATATCTACTCACTCCGGAGGTCGTTGCCCTGCTGACCCGGCTCCACGAGTGTCGGGGACGTCAGGAACTCTTCATCGAAGCAGAGCCGGATATCCTCACAGCTTTACTGGAGGTCGCCAAGATCCAGAGTACCGACGCATCCAACCGCATCGAGGGCATCTATACAACTGACGAACGCCTGAAGGCCATAGTCCAGGAAAAAGTGAAACCCCGTAACCGCAATGAAGAGGAAATCTCCGGCTATCGTGACGTGCTGGCAACCATCCACGAATCCTACGAGTACATAGCTCCGCGACCTAATAACATCCTTCAGTTGCACCGAGATCTCTATTCCTTCAGCAGCAGCGCCGTGGGTGGCACTTACAAGAACTCTGACAACATCATTGCGGAAAAACTCGCAGACGGCACTGAAACCGTCCGCTTCCGTCCGGTCCCGGCCTTTCAAACGGCAGATGCCATGCTGAACCTCTGCACCAGATACAACGAGGCCATCGAGGCCGGCACCTACGATCCGCTTCTTCTGATGCCGATATTCATCCTGGACTTCCTCTGCATCCACCCTTTCAATGACGGTAACGGCCGTATGAGCCGCCTCCTGACGCTCCTTCTCCTGTACCGCGCAGGATTCATCGTGGGCAAGTACATCAGTATCGAGATGCTCATCGAGAAGAGCAAGGACTCCTACTACGAGGCTCTCCATGCCAGTTCCCAGAATTGGCACGAAGACGGGAACAATTATCTTCCCTTCCTCAAGTATATGCTGGGGGTCGTAGTCAAAGCTTACAACGAGTTTGAAGACCGAGTGGAGCACCTACGCTATCGTAAGGTGTCCAAACCGGAGCGGATCAAGGCCATCATTGAGCGCACTCCGGGCAAGATAACCAAGAAGGATATCTCCCAGGCCTGCCCGGACATCAGCCTCACCACCATCGAGCGCACCCTGGCATACCTACTTGCCGCCGGATACATCGAGAAAACCGGCATCGGCAGGGCCACAGCCTATGTGAAGAAATAATCCGACTACAAGTCAAGTATGCCGGATACCGCGAGATACTGACTCCGGTATCCTAGCAGTTCATTCCGTACCGTAGAAGCCTGTTTTGAGCACGGAGGGCTTCAGAAAACGCGTCGCGTACCCCAGGAGGCTGTTTTGCGCACCGAGCGTCAATTCCGTACCGTAGGAGGGGGTTTCTGGTACCGAATGCTACAAAGCCAGAAAGCCACTCGCCATCTATTCTGCATAATTATGCCCCACAGATAAAACAAATGCCCCTCAGCTATCTGAAGGGCATTTCGGAGGTGCGTAGCGGAATCGAACCACTGTGACAGGTTTTGCAGACCTGCGCCTGACCGCTCGGCCAACGCACCGTTGGGGAATACAAATATACACCTTTTTCCTCTATCCACAAAATTATTTTTCAATAACCCTGCAAAAGCAGTGTTTTATTTGCCGGCCCTAAAAAAAATTTGAAAGAAATGATATTTTATGTATATTGAGCCCTTGAACACATAAACGATTTTATTATGAAAAGATTGCTCATTTTGACAGCAGTGGCAGCCATGGTTGCCACTGCTTGCGGAACCTCATACAAATCTTCCGGGATTGGTAATCCGGGAGATGAAGAGTTGAATATCGGTTACGGCAAGACAACCAAAGATGACAACAACAGCGCAGTGTCAACCCTTAAGATGCCTAAGCACACGTCTTATTCCAACATCTACCAATACATAGAAGGAAAGGTGCCGGGAGTGGAAATCATCGGCACGCACTTTCGCGTAAGAGGTGGCCAGACCAACCGCTCTGAAGGCTACGCTTTGGTCCTGGTGGACGGTCTGGAAGTCGAAGATGTCAGCGGACTTGATCCCAATGTGGTAGAAAGCGTGGATGTACTCAAAGATGCGGCTTCAGCCTCCATCTATGGCATCAAAGCCGCCAACGGAGTTATCCTTATCACCACCAAGAGGTAGAATCCCTCACAAATACTATTCTGACAATTCGGCGAGGACGGTCTCACACGCTCTGACATAGTCCCCTACCTGCACTTTTATGTCAGCGTCAAGAGGCAGGAACATGTCGATACGTGAGCCGAACTTTATAATACCGCACTGTTCTCCGCTTCGAGCATCAGTGTGCGACTTGCCGTAACATACAATGCGACGCGCAAAGCCGCCGGCTATCTGCTTGAAGAACACTTTCTGCCCGGAAGGCGTCACGATTCCGACACAACTGTGCTCGTTTTCTTCCGAAGCCTTGGGTTTGGAAGCGAAAAAATGCTCCCCCGGATAATACTTATAATAGTCGATACTGCCATCCACCGGCCAGAAATTAGCGTGAACATCGAAAAAATTCATATACACAGACAACTGGATACACTCCTGCTTGAGGTATTCTTTCTCGTATGTTTTTTCAATAATCACCACCCTGCCGTCCGCTACCGACGTCACTATCGTATCCGACCCCTTGCGCTCCCTTTCCGGAATACGGAAAAACGCGAGCTGCCATATACAGAACCACAGCATCAGCGCCACCACCGGATACACAATCCACGGAATCTTCACAAATATTATCAATGCTGCCGACACCAGCGCGCTGAATCCGAAGACCAGAGCCAATGTACCGCGGGAATTTTTATCTATTCTCATAACAAACCAAAAATTAAAAGATACAGCGCAGCTGCAGGAATTGCCATCAAACTACTGTCAAATCGGTCAAGCATCCCACCATGGCCAGGTATTATCTTTCCGGAATCCTTGACATTGAAACGCCTTTTCCATTGAGATTCAAACAAATCCCCGCACACACCAAACACTGACAAAAGCACACCCAGAACGATGCAATGAACCAGCGGGAACGGGAACCATGTCAGATAATGGAGGACAACCGCCGTAATCACGGCAAACACGAGACCGCTCCAAAATCCAACCCACGACTTCTTGGGAGAAATGGATGGTGCCAGTCTGGCAGCGCCCTCTCTCTGTCCCAACAGCGACCCCAAGCAATACGCACCCACATCAGACATCCAGATGACGATGAAAAACGAAAGCATCAGCCATCCGTCAAACACTGGCCCGTCCATCATTATAAAGGGCGAAAGCGAAATAGGAAGCGCTATATACAGAAGTCCTGCATACACAAGAGCGATATCCTGAAAATCTTCCCTTACTCCAAGGAAAACAGCAGTTACCGGAATCAGAAGCATCGGCAGAAGCAACAAGCATATAAACCGGGCGTCCACCCCATAGAAGCAATGCGCCGCCACAGTTACGAAAGCCGTTGCCGCGGTGAGCAGTCCGAGCTTTTGCTGTAACTTGAATCTTCCCTGCAGAGTGATAGTATAAAACTCATTCAGAGCGAAATACAAAATAAACAGGAACAGAGCACCAAAAATTGCCCTGTCCCATATCAATCCGAATACCATCACCAGCAAGAATACGATGCCGGTGATGGTTCTTAACAAAAAATTATTCATTTTCCTTATTTTCAGTGTCATTCTGTGTGGCAGCCTGAGGCTCGTCCGACTTGAGCCTGTCCTCGCCGTGTTTGCCGGCTTTCGGACCGAAAATAGCCTCTATATCGTCAGCCATGATAACTTCCTTGTCAATCAACTGAGTGGCAAGTCTCTCAAGTCCGGCCCAATTGTCAAGAAGAATCTTCTTCGTACGTGAAGTCACTTCATCCACAATGGATTTTGCTTCCTTGTCAATGAGTTCGGCGGTCTTCTCACTATATGGCTTGGTAAGGTCATATCCGCCTCCATTGGCATTGTAGAACGACAGATTACCCACCTTTTCGCTCATTCCATAATATGTAACCATCGCATACGCCATCTTGGTGAGACGCTCGAAATCATTCAGGGCACCGGTGCACGGCACTCCGTCGTTGATTATCTCTTCTGCTACCCTACCGCCGACCAGACAGCACATCTCGTCCATCATGTCCGATTTTGACATCATGACTTTCTCGTCAGGAAGACTCCAGGTGAGACCGAGAGCCTGTCCGCGCGGGATTATGGAAACCTTCAGCACAGGATCACAACCTGGAAGAAGCCAGCCGGCTACAGCATGTCCGGCCTCATGATAGGCAGTAAGTTTCTTCTCGTCAGGAGACATGATGGTCTTCTTACGTTCGATTCCTCCGACAACCCTGTCCACTGCATCTGTGAAGTCCACATTATCAATGGCTTTCTTCCCCTTACGCGCAGCCGTCAGGGCAGCTTCATTACATATATTGGCGATATCCGCTCCGGAAAAGCCCGGGGTGTGTTTTGCAATGGCTTCAATATCGAAGTCCTTGGCGAGCTTGAGTTTCTTGGTGTGCACAAGGAATATTTCCTTACGCTCATTGAGATCCGGCAAAGTCACGTGAATCTGACGGTCAAAACGACCTGCACGCATCAGAGCCTTGTCCAAAATGTCCGCCCTGTTGGTTGCTGCCAGCACTATCACACCGCTATTGGTACCGAATCCGTCCATTTCCGTAAGAAGCTGATTCAGCGTATTCTCCCGCTCATCATTGGAAGAAAAGCCCACATTCTTGCCTCTTGCACGTCCCACAGCGTCAATCTCATCTATAAACACGATACATGGTGCCTTTTCCTTGGCTTGTGCAAAAAGATCTCGCACCCTGCTTGCACCCACACCCACAAACATTTCCACAAAATCGGATCCGCTTATGCTGAAGAACGGCACATTAGCTTCTCCGGCAACGGCCTTTGCAAGCAATGTCTTACCGGTACCCGGAGGACCCACAAGCAGTGCTCCCTTTGGAATCTTTCCTCCAAGGGCAGTATATTTCTCAGGATTCTTCAGGAAATCCACTATCTCCATGACTTCTTCCTTGGCACCATAAAGACCCGCCACATCCTTGAAAGTCACATTGACCATGTCCTTATCGGTAAGCTTACCGGTAGCTTTTCCTACATTGAAAGGATTCATGCCGCCACCGTTTCCATTGCCGCCGCCCATCTGCCGGGACATCGAACGTACCATAAAGAAGTACAGGAAGAAGAGTATGAACAGAGGGAATACCCACTCGAACACATTACCCCAGATATTGGTCCTGTTCTCCATGTATATTACCACACGATCGTCCGGTGGCAGCTGCTCGTTCAAAGCACCGAATTCCGTCTCCGGATCAAATCTGGATGAGGTAAGAAAATACATCTGAGGGGAACTCTTCGGGAATTTCCCTTCAGGGAAAAGTGAAGAATACTTCGAGAGCCTGTCAGGGCGCATAGTAATCTCGCCCTTATATTCGTTTCTTACAAAATGTATATCCTTGACATCTCCGTCAAGCACCATCTGCTGCACTTGCGCCCACTCGACCTTCTTGGCCGGGACGCCGGAATTGTTGAACAACATCCAGCCGATAAAAATCAGCAGTGCAATGTAAAGAATGGAAGAGAGATTAATTCTTATAATCCTCTCTCCGTTTTTTTTATTCTTGGGTTTTTGAGCCATCTTACTTAAATTTGCAGAACAAATATACAACAAAAATGGAACCACTCCGAGAAATAATGAACATATTGTGGATGGAATGCGTAGATTCGACCAACAGCGAGATTCGCAGACGGATTGCCACGCTTGACAATTTGTCACTGATTGCCACGCAGGAGCAGACTGCAGGTCGCGGACAAGGCACCCATACATGGTATTCCAGCCCTCGGACAAACCTGCTGTTCAGCATGCTTTTCCGTTTCCCGGAGAACGACCGCAGCGAACTCAAGACCCGGGACATGCTCCTTATTACGGAGATGGTCACGCTCGGAATAAGAGATTACCTTCTTGACAACGGTATCAGTGCACGCATCAAATGGCCAAACGACATCTGGGTAGCCGACAAGAAGATATGCGGCATCCTGATAGAGAACATTCTGGACCATGACAGAATCTCAGAGAGTATTGTGGGGATAGGACTTGACGTCAACGAAACTCAGTGGCCGGAATATATTCCAAATCCCGTTTCCATGAAGCAGCTCACTGGGAAAACATACGACCTGGAGGAAGAACTTGCCGCCCTGGCGGCATTCATCGCGTCAAGATACACTCAACTGCGCACGGAAAAAGGTCGTACCGACCTTGATTCGGAGTTCAGAAAGTATATGTTCAGGCTTCCCGAAGAGCAGCGATAGCAGCTTCCGGATCTTCCGCACCATACACCGAACTTCCCGCTACAGCTATATTGACTCCGGCCTCTCTTGCGCATTTGACCGTGGTCATATTGATGCCGCCATCCATCTCAATGAGAGCTTCCGCTCCCCTTCTGGATATCTCGGACTTCAGGCATGACGCCCTGTCAAGTGACTCATATATGAACTTCTGTCCGCCAAAGCCGGCAAATACCGACATCAGCAGGAAATAGTCCGCCTCTCCTATGTAAGGAAACAGCTTCTCTACAGGGATGTCAGGATTTATCGCTACCCCGGCCTTCATGCCAAGGGACTTTATCTGAGCAATATACTTGGATGTATCTGCGCCGGCCGCCTCATAATGGAATGAGCACATCTGAACTTTGTCTTCAGACAGTTTCTTGAACCATCGCTCCGGATGAACCACCATCAAGTGAGCATCCATGGGAGCAACCGCCACTTTATGCAACTGATCTATGACAGAGAACCCGAACGAGATATTCGGCACAAGAGTGCCATCCATTACGTCAAGATGAATGATGTCACCGCATCTGTTCACCAGCTCAATATCTTTTTCGAGATGGAGAAAATCAGCGGCAAGAATGGATGGAGCTATCTTAAACATGGCAAAACTATCTTTCTGCAGGCAAAAGAGCTGCTTCAATATCGGTCACATACTTCCGGAACACCTTATCGGTGGACATCAGATCGGACACGGTCATACAAGAGTGAAGCACCGTAGCATGGTCCTTTCCTCCTATCTCCGCCCCGATGGTAGCCAGCGAACAGTTCACTATCAGACTACGGCTCAAGTACATGGCTATCTGTCTGGCCTGAACTATCTGGCGTTTGCGCGACTTGGAAAGCAGGTCGTTGCGGGTGATATTGAAATACTCGCACACGGTTTTCTGTACCTTGTCTATCGTCACCTCGGTCTTGGCTTCCCCGACAATCGTCTCCGTAATGCTCTCAGCAAGCTCGAGAAGAGACTTGTTGCGCTCGACGGACGAATAGGCTATAAGAGACACCAACGTCCCCTCAAGCTCACGGAAATTGGTCCTGACCTTGGAAGCAATATATTCAAGCACATTGTCCGGGATGATTATGGCCTCATGCTCCGCCTTCATTTTAAGCATGCGAAGTCTCGTCTGGAAATCAGGCCGTCCCAGCGGCACGGACAATCCCCACTTGAAGCGTGACAGCAGCCTCTCCTCGAAATTCTGCAACTCTACGGGTGCACGGTCAGAGGTAAAAATGAGCTGCTTGCAGTTCTGATGAAGATGATTGAAAATATTGAACATGGCATTCTGACTTCCAGCGCCCATAAGTTCCTGTATATCATCGACGATGAGAACATCCACCTTCATGTAATAGGCAAAGAAATCGGTAACCTTGTTGAGTACCGTAGTCGCCGTGACGTATTGGTTCTTGAATTCGTTGCTCGTAACGTAAAGCACGACAAGATCCGGATATTTCTCCTTGATGGCGATACCGATGGCCTGAGCAAGGTGAGTCTTGCCAAGACCTGATCCTCCGAAAATAAAAAGAGGATTGAAGGCGGTCTTTCCAGGGGCTGCAGTAATATTGATGCCGGCACTTATACCAAGCTTGTTGCACTCCCCTTCCACCAGATTGGCAAAACAATATGACGGATTGAGTCTCGGATCTATCTTTACCTTATGAATTCCGGGATATACAAACGGACTTGGCTTGTCCGATGGTGTGGATGCAACCATGACAGAAGGATTGACCGGAGTCAGAACTTCCTGTCCGGGAACGTTGATGGTCCTGACCTTGACCGGACGGATATTATACACCAGCTTGGCACCCGTACCGATCACTCTCTTAAGAGTCATCTTCAGCACATCAAGATATGCCTCTTCAATATACTCACGGAAAAAGTCAGACGGAACTGCGATAGTGAGGACAGACCCTTCCAGGGAAACAGGACGTATCGGCTCGAACCAAGTCGAGAACTGCTGCGGTTCTATCACCTGCTTAATCACTTGCAGACAATCATCCCATACTGCAGCATATGATTCCTGTTTTTCCATTATATCCTTTGTTTTGTGAATTAATTCGAGCGGAAAATGCTCCGTCTGAACTGCTTTGCAAAATTGGTGATAAATAATTGAAAAAAATTTCGGAATGCTATTGTTTTTTAACTTTATTTATCGTAAATACGTTTGGGCAATCACTAAACGATTCGTTTCTAAATATCTGCATATCAATGAATTACATAACACTGATACCCCTAAACCATTATCCATTAGCATAATTGCAATTTATAAAGATTCCAAAATAACAAATGGCACCGGAATCGTTTAAATGCACATTAATTTTTCACAGCCTGCACGGCCTGGCCGTCAATTTTCACAAGAAAAGCATCACTGAAATACTTGCGCACCTCTTTGAGCTGTCCTGAGACCTTGTCAAGGTCATTTGCAGGACACAAAAAATATTTGAACAAATTGCCTACCGGAAGACAAATCACTTCATAACCTTTGAAGACAGGATCACTTGAAGCCAGACGGCGGGAAGACACCAACGCCTGTATTGCATATAAAGAGGTATCAGCAGGCAACGCATCCGGATTCTTCGCAGACGTCACTGGAGCCGACAGGCTGTCTTTGGCCGCCTGCCCGGACGGAGCGTCACTTCTGATGCTCTCGTCAAATGACTGTTTATATTCTACGAAGGCATTGAAAAGGCGAAGACCGAGTTCTTCCCTGGCTGAACTGCGACGAAGTATCGACAGGTCTGTCGGATTGGATATGAATCCAAGTTCCACGAGCACCGCCGGCATCGAGGTTTTCCAAAGTACATAATATGGATTCTGCCATATTCCCCTATCGGCCTTTATGGGGCCGCCCTTGAGACTCCGGCTTATCACCTGGGCGAATTTCATACTTTGCTCAAGATATGAATTCTGCATAAGCGTCATGAATATGAAAGACTCCGGATCGGAAGGATCGAATCCCTGATACTTGGTGGTATAGTCATCCTCAAGGGTTATCACGGAGTTCTCCCGTCTGCACACATCCATATTATATGCGAACAAGTCCTTGTTGGTATCGGACGACTGGCCCAGAATATGCACCGAATAGCCATTAGGGGAATTCTTTGCGCTCGCGTTGATATGTATCGAGATAAAAAGGTCCGCATCTGCCTTATTGGCTATTTCCGCCCGGTCGTTCAAGGTGACGTACTTGTCTGAAGACCTGGTCATCACGACTTTAACGTCGGGATATGCCTTACGGATGCGCTCCGAAAGATTCTTCGCAATATCCAGAACGATGGACTTCTCGTAGGTCTTTTTATCCGAACTCACCGCGCCCGGATCCTTTCCGCCGTGACCGGCGTCGATTACCACAACATGCAAGCCTGTACCGTCAGCAAACAGCGAGATGACGGAAAGAAATATTGCCAGGGCTATACAAATTGTGCGTTTCAAATTTATGTATTACATTTGTAGATTATTGCAAATTTAGTAAAAACTTTCGTTTGAGGAAAGACATTCATATTATTTCTTTTTTTCTGATTCTTTGCCTTCTCTTGGCAGATTTTACGGCGGGAGCTCAGAATAGGCGCGGTTCCAAGAGGGGGTCCGGCGGCTACGGCATAAGGGTAGAGAAGAAAGTCGTGGCTCCCGATTCATTGACGCTGGCGCGAAGAGATTCCATATTCCATGCCGATTCCATCAGAAAGGCCGATTCGCTGTCAATGCTCCGGAACAGTTCCCTTGAGAATCCTGCATTCTCCGATGCCAGGGACAGTGTAGTCCAGGCCAGAGATCCGCTGACCGGCAACACCAAGCTGTATTATTACGGTGACGTGAAGGTCAAGTACCAGGACATGGAACTGACGGCAGACTACATGGAGTATGATATGAAGACCCGTACCGTGTTTGCAAGAGGCAATTATGATTCCACCAAAATGTCCTGGGTCGGCAGGCCGAAAATGACACAATCCGGGAAATCATACGAGATGGAGAGCCTGAATTATAATTTCGCCACCCGAAAGGCCTTCATCAACAATATGATAACTTCCGAGAACGACGGCATTCTCCACGGACAGAATATCAAGATGATGGATGACAGGTCCATCAATATAAAGCATGGCAAATACACGGTCTGCGACGCCGACCATCCGCATTATTACCTCGCCCTAACCTCCGCCAAACTGGTGCAGACCCCAAGCCAGAAGACCATCATAGGCCCTTCATACCTTGTACTGGAGGACGTCAAACTACCGTTCATCGGGCTGCCGTTCGGGTTCATTCCCAAGAAGCCGGAGCGGGCTACCGGAATGCTGATGCCGACCTTCGGGGAAGAACAGGCCCGAGGATTCTACATGCGCGGTCTGGGTATGTATTTCGTATTCGGGGACCATCTCGACCTGCAGGTGACCGGAGACTACTACACCCTTGGGTCGTGGGCAATCAACGTAAGTTCCAGGTACAACGTCAAATACAAATTCAACGGAGGGTTCAATATCACCTACTCCAATGATCAGACCGGAGAAAAGGGCACTCCGGAATTCCGTAAAATGACCAACTTCGGAATACGTTGGGATCATTATCAGGATTCAAAAGCACGCCCGGGGACGACATTCAGGGCGTCAGTGGACCTCAAGAGCCCGTCCAACAACAGATACAACTCCACCAGCATAAACAACGCTCTCCAGAATCAGGCGAGTTCCACCATATCCTATTCCAAAACATGGGGAGGCAAGGTAAGCATAAGCCTCAATGCCAGGCACAGCCAGAGCTCCCGCGACTCTTCTTACACGTTCACGCTGCCGAACCTGTCAATATCAGTCAGCACCTTCTATCCTTTCAAACGCAAGGAAAGAGTCGGAAAGGAGAAAATATACGAGAAGATTTCATTTGCCTACCGCTCTTCTCTGGACAACCAGATCAGTTTCAAGTCTTCCGAGTTCGGAAAGGAAAATCTTCTTGACAAGTTCAAGAACGGCATGAAGCACGACTTCACGATAGGTCTGCCTACATTCCAGCTTTTCAAGTACATAAGCATCTCGCCAAGTGTTTCCTACGGCCAGAACTGGTATTTCAGGGCCACGGACTGGACGTATAACGAGGAGACCGACAAGCTTGAATCCACGCAGACGCATCAGTTCAGCCGGCTCGGCATCTACCAGAATTACTCGTTCGGAGCTTCGGCGAGCACCAGAATTTACGGGACGCTCAATTTTGGCAAGCATCGCAGGGTGCAGGCTATACGCCACGTCATATCTCCGTCCATGTCAGTAAGTTACATCCCTAACCTCAATACGCGGTCCAACGGATACCGGACGCTCCATTACACGGACGCCACCGGAACTGAAAAGACATACGACTACAACATCTACAGCGGTCAGCTTGTCTCCGTCCCAACCAGCGGAAAGCAGGCGGCAAGTATGACCATCAATATCGGCAACAACCTGGAAGCCAAGGTGCGGGACTATGCGGACACCACCGGAAGAGGAAGCAAAAAGGTCAAGCTCATCGACCAGTTCAACATCAACACCGGATACAATTTCCTGAGCGAGCATTACAAGATGCAGACCGTCTCAATGACAATGTCCACTTCCCTGTTCAACAAAGTCTCCATCAATGCAAGCGCCGGATTCGACCCATACGGCATCGATGAGCGCGGAAACAGGGTTGAACGGTTCGCGGTATCGCAAGGACAGGGATTGGCCAGGCTCACAAGTTTCAACGCCTCCGCCTCATTCTCCCTTTCCGGGAAAGGGCACATCAACGGCAACGATGGTTCCAAGACAGAAGGTTCCGGAGCATCTTCTGGATCTGCAAATTACTACCGCAGAAATTATTACCATCCCGTAACCGGAGAATTCATTCCGGAGGGTTGGTTGTACTACACCAATCCGGATTCACCTTGGTCGGCCAATTTCAGCACATCTTTCGGCCTGACACCGAGATACAAGTACGACGCTGAAAAAGAAGAACTCCAGCGCAAAAATGACATTCGCGCCACCCTCAATGCCAGCGGCAACATTAAAATCACCCCGAGCCTTTCAGTGAACCTGAGCACGGGATTTGATTTCATGGCCAAGAAAATCACCACTACGCAGCTGAGTGCCAATTATGACCTCCACTGCTTCAATATCTCCGTAAGCTGGATTCCGCTCGGAACATACAAGTCATACAGCTTCACCATCGCCGCCAAAGCGGCAACTCTCGCTGATCTGTTGAAGTTCAAGAAAAGCAACAGCTATTGGGATAATTGATTTTTTTAGCTATATTTGCACATCCAATTTTACGAATCTGCCGTTTCGGCAATTCATGACAAATCTTATTACATTATATGCCACTCAGTTTATTTGAGCTGAATTCAATGAATAGAGAACAGCTCGAGGCGCTTGCAAAAGAATACGGCATCACCGCTACCAAAAAGCTTGATGACGAAAATCTTGCATTTGCCATCATCGACAAGCAGGCTATCGTCGAATCCCAAAAACCGATTGCCGAAAAGCCTAAGCAGCGTCGCGGACGTCCTCCAAAGACTCAAAAAGATGCACAGGAGCCGGCTAAAGCGACTGCTAAAGCACCGTCAAAAACAGAAGAAAAAGCCTCTGCCAAACCTGAGCAGAACATAGTTAAGCCGGATACTGCGACTAAAGACGCGGCGGCTTCTGATTCAGACACTCAGCAGCCGAAAAAACGGGGCCGGAAGCCTGCAAGCGAGAAATCCGCTGCGAAAGCATCAGCAGAAGCTCCTAAAAAGTCAGAGATTCCTTTTGAGTCTAAACCGGAGAACAAGCAGCCCCAAAAAGTGGAGCAGAAATCTCCTGAAGCATCCAGAGAGAGCAAGGCTGCAGAGAATGTAAACCCATCCCCTGCCGACGCAGCTAAACCTTCAGCCCAGGAGCCGCAGCAGAACGCCCAGCAGGAAGGCTCTCACGTCAAAAAGAAAAAGGAGCGCGACCTCTCCAAGATTTTGGAAAAAGTACAGTCCAAGGTTCAGGAAAAGGCAATGGAAGGTTCTACAAGAGTTACCCCCGTGCAGACAAACTACGCACCGCAAGGCGGACTTGGTCCTTTCAATTCCCAGACACCACAGCAGAACAAGCCGTCTGATGGCGGATTCACCAAAAAGCCAAAACAGCCTCAGATTGTATATGAAGGCACTGTAGAGGCGACCGGAGTTCTGGAAATAATGCCTGATGGATACGGATTCCTTCGTTCTTCCGACTACAATTATCTCAATTCTCCGGATGACATATATGTATCTGCGCAGCAGGTCAAGTCAAATGCACTGAAAAGCGGCGATACCGTCACGGGAGAAATCAGACCTCCGCGCGATGGAGACAAATATTTCCCGCTTGTCGGAATAAAGTATGTCAATGGACGCACACCGGAGTTTATCCGGGACAGGGTTCCTTTCGACTTCCTCACTCCGCTCTTCCCGGACGAGAAGTTCAATCTGCTCGGAAACGGTCATGAAAAGGACAAGAGCTGCCGTCTGGTGGATATGTTTGCGCCTATAGGAAAAGGTCAGCGTATGCTTATCGTATCCCCTCCTAAGGCCGGTAAGACTCTGCTTCTCAAGAGCATAGCTAATGCGATAGCTGACAACCACCCGGAAGTTTACGAAATCGTCCTGCTTGTTGACGAGCGTCCGGAGGAAGTGACGGATATGCAGCGCTCCGTGAAGGCAGAAGTGGTGGCATCCACATTCGACGAGCCGGCGGAAAAGCATGTCAAGGTAGCAAATATGGTGATCGAAAAAGCCAGAAGACTCGTAGAATGCGGCCACGACGTAGTCATCCTGCTCGACTCCATCACCAGACTTGCCAGAGCATACAATACGGTACAGCCGGCATCCGGAAAGGTTCTTACCGGAGGTGTTGACGCCAATGCCCTGCAGAAGCCTAAAAGGTTCTTCGGTGCCGCCAGAAACATTGAAGGCGGTGGCTCGCTCACAATTCTTGCGACGGCCCTCACAGAAACTGGTTCCAAGATGGATGACGTCATTTTCGAAGAGTTCAAGGGTACCGGCAACTCCGAGATTCAGCTTGACAGGACTCTTGCCAACCGTCGCATATTCCCTGCCGTCAATATTCTTCTGTCGGGAACGAGAAGGGATGACCTGCTCTACCCTAAGGATCAGGGCCAGAGAATATGGATTCTGCGCAAGTTGCTTGCGGACATGAACCCTACCGAGGCGATGAATTTCATGAATCAGCTTATGGACGAGTACAAGACCAATCAGGATCTTCTTGACAACATGTCCAAGGTAAGTCCACAAGACGCCAAATACTACGATAATTTCTAGAATAAGTATAGAAGAAGAATGCCGGTTGAATCGATTCAGCCGGCATTTTCTTATATTATGTTTGTTGTCAGAGCATTACACCTTATTTGGTGCCGAATATACGATCGCCCGCATCTCCGAGCCCCGGTACTATATAGGCGTTCTCGTTAAGATGGTCATCCACGGCAGCTACGTATATATCCACGTCCGGATGCTCTTTCTGAACCTTTGCCACTCCATCCGGTGCAGCCACAAGGCACATCAGCCGAATGTTGGTACATCCCCTCTCTTTCAACATGGTCAGCGCGTCGCAGGAGCTTCCTCCTGTGGCAAGCATAGGGTCCGTTACAATCACCATTCTCTGGCTGATATCTTCCGGAAGCTTGCAATAATATACTACAGGAGTATGGGTCTTCTCGTCCCTGTACAGACCGATGTGGCCTACTTTAGCCACCGGAACCAGCGTAAGCAGTCCGTCCACCATGCCGAGTCCGGCACGCAGAATAGGAACTACGGCAAGTTTCCTTCCGGAGACTTTCCTGGCGGTCATTTTACATAAAGGAGTATCTATCTCGCAGTCCGTCAGCGGAAGATCGCGCGTAAGCTCATATCCCATAAGCAGTGAAATCTCTTTGAGAAGTTCCCTGAAATCCTTGGAACCTGTCTCTTTCTGACGCATAATGCTCAATTTATGCTGAATCATCGGGTGATCCACAATGTGCAGTTGACTCATATAGGTGTGATTTTTATGTAAAGATATGAACTTTTTTTCTATTTTTGTCTAATTTTACTGACAAGCTGCATATTTGACCGATGCTAAAAGTTTTTTGCAAGAATAACGGCACTTATAAAGAGTTTCAGGAAGGAACGACGCTTCTTGAGATGCTGCCATCATTTGACTTCGACAAACCTTATGACATTGTATCCGCCAAAGTGAATAATGTCTGCGAAGGATTGAAATTCCGTGTTTTCAATAGCCGGGATGTCGAGTTTCTTGATTATCGTTCCTACAATGGGCGCAATGTCTATTGCCGCTCATTGTGCTTCCTGCTCTACAAGGCGGCCAAGGAATTGTTCCCGAACTGCAAGATCATTCTGCGCCGTCCTATCTCCAAGGGTTTTTTCTGCTGCATGGACAAAGGAAACGGTCTTATGCTCACAAGTGAGGACGTGGATGCCATCAGCCTCAAAATGAGGGAAATCGTAGATATGGACATACCGTTCCGCCGTCATGAAGCACAAGTCTCCGAGGCCATAAAAATGTTCAAAAAACTCGGCCAGGAAGACAAGGTAAAGCTTCTTGAGACATGCGGAGAGGTATATATCAACTATTACACCCTGGACGACACCACGGATTATTATTATGATGCTCTGGTGCCAAGCACCGGATATCTCAAGGTCTGGAGCCTCTCTACATATCACGGAGGAATGCTTCTCAGGGTTCCGGACAGGCACGAGCCGTTGAAGCTTGCACCATTCTACGAACAGCCGAAGACTTTCGATGTGTTCACGGAAACGGTGAACTGGAACAGAATCATGGGGCTGAGCAATGTAGGAGATGTCAATGAGGCCTGCCTTAACGGCCGGGCAAGCGAGCTTATCCAGGTAGCGGAGGCGCTTCAGGAGAAAAAAATAGTCCAGATTGCGGAAGAGATAGACAAGAGATACAATTCTCCTTCTCCGGTAAGGATAGTCCTTATAACAGGACCTACAAGCAGCGGCAAAAGCACTTTCTGCAGAAGATTGAGCGTACAGCTGAAGGCCTGCGGACTCCATCCGGTGTCTTTCTCCACAGACGATTATTTCGTGAACAGACTCGACACTCCGAAGCTTCCGGACGGAACATTCGATTTCGACAATTTCGAGACGGTAGATCACGCCGCACTTCAGGAGGACGTGCTCAAGCTCGTTTCAGGAGAGGAAGTGGAAGTGCCTGAATATAACTTCGTTACAGGAATTAGAGAATATAACGGAAAGAAGCTTTCCTTACATAAAGGATCCATTCTTCTTATAGAAGGAATACATGCGCTCAATCCGCAACTGCTTCCAAAAATTGAAGAATCAACCAAGTTCAGAATCTTCATAAATGCCATCACCAGCATATCTCTGGACGACCACAACTGCATTCCCACCAGCGACAACCGCCTTTTACGCAGAATTGTAAGAGATTATAAGAAAGGCGCTTATGGCGCGAAAGAAACCATCGCCAACTGGCCGAACGTGCGCCGTGCGGAAGTAAAATGGATATACCCTTATCAGGAAGACGCCGATGTTCTTTTCAACTCGGCTTACCTGCTTGAGTTTGCAGTGCTGCGCAACCATGCCGAAGCCATTTTGCGGACCGTACCTAAAAACTGTCCCGAATACAGTGAGGCGCACAGGCTGCTCATGTTCCTGAATTATTTCATCCCTGTTCCGGACAAGGAAATTCCACATACCTCGTTCATGCGCAGTTTCCTCGGATATAGCAACGACTGATTATGGGCAGAATAGTATTACCTCAAGATTTTTCTCCTCAGGAAAGGGCGGAGCGGGCCATGGAACTCTTCAAGCAGGGTTACAACTGCGCCCAGTCCGTAATACTCAGCTTCGCCGACATACTTGAGTCCTCAGGACTTGCCGACGAACACCTGCTCAAAGTGATTGGTTCGGGATTTGGCGGCGGAATGGGCAGACTGAGGGAAGTTTGCGGAGCATTCAGCGCATGCACCATGATGGCCGGATTCATCTCCCCGGCAGATGTCCCGGCGGATATGGCGGCAAGAAAAGCCAATTATGCCATAGTACAGGAGTTTGCCCAGAAGTTCAAGGATGCTAACGGTGGAAGCATTGTATGCCGGGAGCTCCTCGGACTTGGTGAGCGGAAGCAGACAGAATCGCCGGCGCCGTCAGAGAGAACGCCCGAATATTACCGCAAAAGACCTTGCGTGCATACAATCGGTGAGGCAGCACGCATAATAGCGGAAAAGTTATTATCCGACATGTAGTTACAATAAAGGGGAGCAGTCAATTGACCACTCCCCTTATCATTTGTACAGAATGTCAGAATTTCCTGTATGGCGACAACTTGAATATGAATTCATAATCATCGTACGGAAGTCTGTATTCCGGACGTGGTATGGCACCCCAGCCGTTTTCGCATGCGAGTCCGGACTGAGCCTTGTCAATACATATGAACGTATTCTCCTCCTCGTCAAGTTCTCCGGCATGGCGCTGATGTCTTCTGTCTCCGTCATCAAGCGATTCGATGCTATAGTGAAGCGCGGATGCAGAGAATGGCTGTTCTGCGACAACCTCCAATCCCCTGCCACTTCTTTCAAGAATTCTCCACCAGCGTATATCTGTCTTGGTTCCGGTCTCCTGCGGACGTATGTAAGGATAGAACTGCTCGCTTACGGTCTGATTCCAAAGGCCGACAAATGTGGAATTGTTACGATCCGAATAATTCTCAATCGGTCCACGTCCATAGTATTCAAGATATTCGAATGACTTAGGCATAGTCATACGCATACCGAAACGGAACATGTCAGACACCTTCTTTCCTTTCTCGGTAATCATGCGCTGCCGGATTATCACGGCACCACAGGCATCGACAGAATAATCCAGGTGAAGCTTCGCCGAAACTTCAGGCATATCCAGCACGGCAGAAACCGTCACGACATCTTCCGCTTTTGCATCTATAGACTCAAGTTTCATCTGCGGAGCCTTCCACACTGCACATTTTCTTTGCAGCATAGCTCCGAAATCGTTATCAGTCGGAGCGCGCCAGAAATTAGGTCTGATCTCTGTATCATCTTCAAGGAGTTCTCGCCCATTGAGAGCATACCGCGAAATTAATCCCGTTTTTCTTGATATCTCAACTGTGAAATCATCTCCGGTTATTATAAAATAGTTACGGTCATTATCCTTTAGTAAAGGACAAACTCCTTTATGATTCATTTCAAGACCTGACGGGGAATAAGGCACGATGTCCAATTGCTGTTTGGCCACCTCGGTCCCGGCAGGAAGCAAAGGTTCTTCCCGTTTCAACCTGTAACTCAGGTTGAGCAGCAACTCTCCCTCGGAGGTTAAGTTTGAAATAGGCAACTGAACGGTGGTCTTCTGCTGCGGTGCGGCATCAATGGTATCGATGCGGCCGTTGAGCACCGGTACGCCATTGTCAAGAACCTCCCATTCAAGATAATATGCAGACAGGTCACGGAAGAAATTCTCATTGTAAATACTGATACTTCCCTTTCGGATATCAAGCGGCTCCGTCCATATATTCTGATAAATGTACCCCACCTCGTAAGCGTGCGGATTAGGGATTCGATCCGGTCCAATCAGGCCGTTGTCACAGAAACTCTGATCGTTGATGTCATATCGGTTGAAATCCCCGCCATAGGCATATATCATACGGCCGTTTTTCCCGGTCCACCTGATGGATTGATCTACGAAATCCCAGATAAATCCGCCCTGGAACTTAGGATATTTTCGGATGATGTCCCAATATTCCTTGAACCCGCCTTCGGAATTTCCCATGGCATGCGCATACTCACACATGATAAGCGGCATTGTACGGGTGTCATCCTGACAGTACTTCTCGCAATCCTCGTAAGACAGATACATGATACTTGAGATGTCCGTTTTGCCGTCCTTCTCATAGTCGGCACGCTCGTATTGTACGGGACGCGTCGGATCCTCGGACTTAATCCAATCGTAGGCCAGAGAGAAATTAGGTCCATAACCTCCTTCATTGCCCAAAGACCATGTAATCACGCTCGGATGATTGATGGAACGTTGCACATTGCGCTGGTTGCGCTGGAGATGCGCGAGCTGATAATCCTCTCTTAGCGCAAGCGTAGCAGGACCGTATCCCATGCCATGACTCTCTATGTCCGCTTCCGCTATCAGGTACAGCCCATACTTGTCACAGAGGTCGTACCAGCGATTGTCATTAGGATAATGACTTGTACGTACCGCATTGATATTCAGCCTTTTCATCAATTGAATATCCTGTATCATCCGCGCTTCGGACACTGCATATCCTTCGTCCGGATCCATTTCGTGACGATTGACTCCTTTGAAAAGAACGGGCTGTCCGTTAATGAGCAGCTGGGAGTTTCGTATTTCTATCCTGCGGAAACCGACCTTTACAGGTATTGTTTCAGATCCGCAGCTCGCATATAGAGTATATAGATATGGGGTTTCAGCAGACCACTTATGCACGCTTTTAACCTCGAGTTCCGCGTCCTTCGAATCAGTCTGCGCAGAAGCCACTTCCCTACCGTCTGCATCCCTGAGGCTCAGACTCACCGGAACTCTGCCTTTAGTGGAAAGGAGCACGGAGAGTTTGCCGTCGCGAAACGACTCATCCGTAAAATCAGTAGTCACCCGAAGGTCTTCGATTCGCTTCTTGTCCCTTGCGTAAAGATAGCAATCGCGTCCTACACCGCAGAAGCGGAAAAAGTCCTGACATTCAAGATAAGAGCCGTCACACCAACGGAAAACCTGAAACGCAAAATGATTCTCCTTGCCTGGTTTGATGTATTTGGTAATATCAAACTCGGCTTCCAGCTTGCTATCCTCACTATAGCCGACAAATTTGCCGTTGACCCACAGATAGATATTGGAAGTGACGGAGCCGAAATGCGCTATGATATCTTTTCCTGCCCAGTTATCCGGAACCACGAAAGAACGCCGGTAGGTCCCGGTATGATTGTTTTCGACCGGCACGTTCGGAGGATCGTTACGAAACTGGTTTTGCCACGGATAGCTCATATTGACATAAGTAGGGTCACCGAATCCGTTAAGCTCCCATACACCCGGAACAGGCATCTCCGCCCAATTGCGGTCATCGAAATCAGGCTTCTGAAAATTCACCGGACGAGTATCTGAATTTTTTGTCCAGAAAAACTTCCATTTTCCATTTAGACTCAAATAATTAGAAGAATTGGACTTGGTAAACTCTTCTGCCCGTTCAAAAGATTCGTAGGCAAAATAAGAGCTGTGCATAGGCGCACGGTTTACTTCATTGACCCGCGGATTCCGCCATTCGTCGAAAGTCTGTGCAGAGCCAGAGAAAGCCATTATCGCAAGCGCTGCAGACAAAAGAAATCGTTTCATTATGTATTCATTAAATTTAAACGAATATAGTGATAATATCTCAAACACAAAAGCGGGATGACATTTTCTGCCATCCCACATATAATAATATTCGTATCTTTCCGAATTACATAGCCTGTGCGACTGCTACTGCGACAGCTACGGTTGCGCCAACCATAGGGTTGTTACCCATACCAAGGAATCCCATCATTTCTACGTGAGCAGGAACTGATGAAGATCCGGCAAACTGTGCATCTGAGTGCATACGTCCGAGAGTATCGGTCATACCGTAAGAAGCAGGACCGGCTGCCATGTTGTCCGGGTGAAGGGTACGTCCGGTACCGCCACCTGAAGCCACTGAGAAGTACGGTTTGCCTGCAAGCACGCGCTCCTTCTTATAGGTGCCGGCTACAGGATGCTGGAAACGTGTAGGGTTGGTAGAGTTACCGGTGATGGATACATCCACATCCTCCTTCCACATGATGGCAACGCCTTCGCGCACATCGTCAGCGCCATAGCAGCGAACGCCGCCACGAACGCCGTCAGAGTACTTTGTCTCGGAAATAACCTTAACTTCTCCGGTATAATAGTCAAACTCGGTCTGAACGTAAGTAAATCCGTTGATGCGGGAAATAATCTTTGCAGCATCCTTTCCGAGTCCGTTCAGGATGACGCGAAGAGGTTTCTTACGAACCTTATTGGCCATCTCGGCAATCTTGATAGCTCCCTCTGCGGCAGCATAAGACTCATGTCCGGCAAGGAATGCAAAGCAGCTTGTCTCCTCGCGAAGCAGTCTGGCAGCAAGATTACCATGTCCCAAACCTACCTTACGGTCATCTGCAACAGATCCAGGGATACAGAACGCCTGAAGGCCCTCGCCGATAGCTTCAGCGGCCTCTGCTGCGTCCTTGACACCCTTCTTGATAGCGATGGCCGCACCTGCTACATACGCCCACTTTGCGTTCTCAAAGCAGATTTTCTGGGTGTCCTCACACATCTTGTATGGGTCGATTCCCTTGGCGTCGCAGATAGCCTTTGCCTCTTCGAGGTCTTTGATTCCGTATTTGTTGAGAGCTGCATTGACCTGGTCAATACGACGCTCGTAACTTTCAAAAAGTGCCATAAGTCTCTTACTCTTTACGTGGGTCAATATATTTAACTGCGTCCTTGAAGCGGCCGTAAGTTCCCTTGGCCTTCTCTATAGCCTCAGGTCCAGTGGCACCACCTTTAAGAGCATCCATAAGCTTTCCGAGGTTAACGAACTCGTATCCAATGACTTCGTTATTGGCATCAAGAGCCATCTTGGTGCAGTATCCTTCAGTCATCTCAAGATAGCGGGAGCCCTTGGCCTTGGTTCCATACATGGTACCTACCTGGCTGCGAAGGTTCTTTCCAAGATCCTCAAGGGAGCCTCCGACTGGAAGTCCGCCCTCAGAGAAAGCTGATTGTGTACGGCCATAGACAATCTGAAGGAAGAGTTCACGCATTGCGGTGTTGATGGCATCGCAGACAAGGTCGGTATTGAGTGCCTCAAGAAGAGTCTTGCCAGGAAGAATCTCAGAAGCCATAGCGGCTGAATGAGTCATTCCTGAGCATCCGATAGTCTCCACGAGAGCCTCTTCGATGATACCGTCCTTAACATTAAGAGTCAATTTGCAGGCACCCTGCTGAGGAGCACACCAGCCGATACCGTGAGTAAGGCCGGAAATATCCTTGATTTCTTTTGAATGCACCCACTTTCCTTCCTCAGGAATAGGTGCATTGGCGTGATTTGCGCCTTTTGTTACGCAGCACATCTGCTGCACTTCTTTTGTGTAAATCATATTCTAGAACTATGAATTTGTATTAGTAATCCCTAAAAATAATTTAGCAGTGCAAATATAGTCATTTTTAGGGATACGGACTTATATTTTTTTGAAACATAATAACTAATTTTGTACGATTTTAACTCTAATGATTCAGATGGCATTTACAGACAATCAAGATACAATATGCGCACCTGCTTCAGGCACAGGCGGAGCGGTCTCAATAATAAGAATCAGCGGCGGGAATTGTTTCCGGGTTGTGGATTCCCTGGTCTCGTTCCTTAAAGGGGAGGCTGCGTCTTCTGAGGGATATAGGCTCAAACGGGGGCATTTTCTGAACCTGGACGATGTGCTTGTAGGCATATTCAAGGCTCCGCACTCATACACCGGAGAAGACGGGGCTGAGATATATTGCCACGCCTCCCCTTATATCGTAAGTTGCATTCTGGATCAGCTCTGCACGCATGGATGCAGAATGGCCGAGCCGGGAGAATTCACAAGGCGGGCCTTCCTGAACGGGAAAATGGATCTTGCCCAGGCCGAATCGGTCGCAGATGTGATATCCAGCAGTTCCGCAGCGCAGCATAGGATAGCCATGAACCAGCTCAGAGGCGGGTATTCGGCAGAACTGCGTTCCATAAGGGAGCATCTGGTGGAACTCTCCGCACTGCTTGAACTGGAGCTTGATTTTAGTGACGAGGATGTGGAATTTGCTGACAGAAGCAGGCTAAAAGGGCTTCTTGAAGGGACTCGACGCAGGTGCTGCGAGCTTGCAGACTCTTTCCGAATGGGAAACGCCATCAAAAACGGAGTGCCGGTAGCGATCGTGGGTGCGCCCAACAGCGGCAAAAGCACCCTGCTCAACGCCTTGGTAAAAGATGACCGCGCCATAGTATCAGACATTCCGGGGACGACGAGGGACACCATAGAAGAGACCTGCATACTTGGCGGAATACTGTTCAGATTCATCGATACGGCAGGCATTCGCGAGTCTTCGGACAAAATAGAAAAAATGGGTATCGAAAGAAGCTTTTCCAAACTTAGGGAAGCATCCGTGGTGATAGGTTTGACAGATGGAACCCTGCCTTCACGGGAAGTCATGGAGCAAATTTCCAACATAGCCGATCATATAGATTTCGAGACTCAAAAACTCATCATCGCCGTCAATAAAAATGACGAAAAAGACGCTGGAGAGGCACTTAACAAAAATGTTTCTGAATTAAACTCTTTTGTTATATCATCTGACTTACTTAAAAGTAACACAAACATCCTCTCTATCAGCGCAAAGAAGCGTTCCGGCATAGAAAAACTGGAAAAAGCGCTCGTCGAGACATGCCATATCTCCAATTCCGAAGAGATTCTGGTGACAAATGCAAGACACGCCAAGGCCCTGAAGGAAAGTTCCGAGGCCCTTGGGAAAGTATCTGCGGGACTTGATGCCGGCATCCCCACAGACCTTCTCGCAGAGGACCTTCGCGAAGCACTATCGCTGCTTGGCACCATCACCGGCGAAATCTGCTCCAACGAAATCCTTGGCGAAATTTTCAGCCGGTTTTGCATCGGGAAATAGGCATTCTGTATTGAAAATAGTAACGCCTAAAAATTATTTTACGTGTCTACTTTCGGAGCTAGTACACTTGCCCTTGCCATATCCCACAACTGTCTCTGGTACATCCATATCTCTAAGATGTTCCATAAAATCTTTGTTAGCATAGAATGGTTCAGAAGAATCAAAAAGAATAGTATCTTTTTCCCCAGTTCTTTTATACCATTCTTGAATTGACACGGAAAATAATGGTATTGTTAGATCAATATAAAATTTCTTATCGGTTAAAGCCTCTTTAATATATTGTAGGAGGTATCTCTGACAGCATATAGAAGAAACCATCTTTTGTGTCAGTATTATGCATCAACTTGTCTGTAGTCCTATAGAAATTTGTAATAGATTCAACAGATGGTTCCCTAACCATAGTAACAAAACAATTCTCAAATTCAGTCACCAAATCCTTGTTAGGATGCAAAATAGCGAAATAATACAGACCATTAGCTAATATCAAGTTCTTTGCTCCTTCGTATAGGTTTATACCATTGTTATAATAAAAAGTTTCAACTAGAATATTAACGATGTTGGCATAGATACAATATCTTTTGTATGCAAATGATGGAAGTACATGATTATCATCCATTAGAGGATGGTTAAATATTTTATCCAGCATCGTCCTACCATGAGAATTGGTATACATACTTTTGAAATGGAGTTCCTTTCCTCATTCACAATAGCCAATATCTTGCTTCATACAGTCAATCTCATCAGCAGTCATCCTAATAGATGCCAATGCGAAATATGGTTGTATATTATTTGTTAAATCTGGCCCTGTATATCCAGCCTCATCAAAATATAACATACATTTCTATTGTTAAATTGTTATATATATGCTTTTCTATTCATTTCAGTCAGAAGAAGTACCGAATAAAGTCAAAAGTTTGTTCCCTGAGGTTTACTATGTTATTCATACTACGACAAAGTCATTAAACTAAAAAATGCGTCGCAATTTAGTTTCATCCAATGAAATCTTATTAAAAAATACTCTCCCTTTCGTTTCTTATATAATGTAACAAGCCTAATATATGGAAAATCTTCATTATTATATGTGACCTCTTGATGAATAACATTAGTATCATAATCAGCTTGTGACACTTTTACAATGGACTTTACTATTGAAAACTCTAATTCACATTCACAATCAGATTCTATAGTTTCATAATTGAGAAGCTTTTCTATAGCTACACTTATATATTCGTAGTATGGTGTACTCTTTTTTATCTTTTCCCAATAGTAGTCATTACGGAAAGTTCCTTTTTTAAATACCCATCGATTTTCCTTTTTGTTATACACAAGTTTTATTTTATAGTCAATTCCGCCCTCTAAGTTTTCTGATATTTTAATTTTTGAAGATACCGGAACATATAACGTTGTGTCTGCATATGTAAATGACTTTTTTGCAGCAACAATGCCGCTTATTTGAATAAACTCATATTTGGGTTGGTTTAAACATGTGCCATCTGCACTGATTTCTAATTGCAGATCATTACTGTCCACTAAAAATTCAAGATAGTTCTTTGGAAATATTGTAAGTTAGAAAGTTGCAAGGTTTTTGAGCGCGCAACGATTTGAACTTAACTTTGCGGAAGATACCCTTCCGATATGAACACAGGTTCTTACGTTTTCGCTCAAATGGTCAAATTCCTGGATGAGTTTGTCTTCCTTCGCATTGTGAAAAAGTATGATGGCGACAAGTACGTCAAGCACTTTTCATGCTGGAACCAACTACTCACCCTGATGTTTGGTCAACTGACCGGGAAGCCTTCGTTGCGACGATTCATCATTGCTTCTGCACCCATCCAGAAGAAGTTTTACTCTCTCGGAATGGGCCAGAATGTTACCCGGAGTAACCTCTCAAAAGCGAATAATACTCGCGATTATCGCATCTTTGAGGAGTTTGCCTACCACACGGTAGGTGTCGCTCAGAAGATGAGGATTGAGAACATCTTTAAACTCGGAGGAATGGTCTATGCCTTTGATTCAACGACAATTGACCTTTGTCTCAGCGTTTACGAATGGGCTCATTCCCGGCGGGCGAAAGGAGGGATCAAAGTTCATACTTTGTTCGACCTTGAAGCCCAGGTGCCAACCATCTTCCACATAACGAAGGCGAAGCTCCATGATGTCAACGGGATGGATGACATCCCATATGAACCGGGATCCTTCTATGTGTTTGACCGAGCATACAACGACTTCAGAAGACTTCACCACATTAAGGAGGTTGGCTCCTTCTTTGTCGTGCGTGCCAAGAACCCTCTCAAGTACCAATATGTCAGATAGAAGAGACGGATGCCTAAGAATGTCCTTTCGGACTCCATTATCAGGCTACCGTTTATAAATCCAAACATGACTACCCGGAGGTGCTTCGTAGAATCGAGTACTATGATGATGAACAAGACCGTGTCTTTGTATTCCTTACAAATGCGCTAAGCCTTGATGCGCTGGAAGTTGCGAACCTTTATAAAAGCAGATGGAAGATTGAATTGTTCTTCAAATGGATGAAGCAGCACCTCAATATCCAAAGGTTCTGGGGCGAGACGTAGAATGCTGTTCGCATCCAAATCTACGCCGCCATTACCGCTTACTGCATGGTTGCAATCATACAACACGAGACCAAAACCGAGTTAAGCATCTATGAAGTACTTGAGACCGTCAGCATGGTTCTGACCGATAAAACGCCACTCTACGACCTTCTATGCAACTCTAACAACAATATTGACAATGAACTTGATGAGTCGAGTGGACCGACTTTGTTTTAATTGTTAAACTTTATATAACCGCCCAAATTTTTAGTGGACACTAATGATATAATATCTTGCATGCGCTATTTTTGCTCTATTATATATTTCATAAATATCTTGGCGTTCAATCTTTTAATTAGTCTGGCCTCGATTCGTTGTGGAGACTATTTGATTAAACCCCAGTTATCGTTTCAGAGAATGGATGCTCTTGATGTCTACGCCAATTGGATAACGCCGCATTCTTGGAAGCATTGGCATAGCAATACTCACACTGATGAGGGCATGTATTATATTCACCAATATCCTTGCTACTTATGCATCCGCAGAAAGGGCGTTGCCCAGAATCCTTGTTTTTCTTACTCTTTACGGCCACTACTCCAGGTGCGACCTCAAATGAGTTTTCCGGAACCCAAAAGCCTACATTTTCAATCCTTGCCCCGAGGAAATCCATAAGAATCTTGTCATTGTATGCAAGGCGGATTATTAGATCATCATCGACGCATTTATTGTGAACTATTCCAAACTGCTCAATATTGATTTTCTCTCCGCATGTAGCAAGCACATAGTTCCATTTTTTGTTGAGAGATGATAGTGCGGAAGCGAATTGAACCATTTCCTCTTCACCCCACTCATGGTAATTGACGCCGTTATTTTGCAGATTGGCTTTCACCTTCTTGTAAGCGGCGATGTCAGCATAACTGAAAACAAGCTTCTCAGTATAGCCCTTTAGTTGATCACCGACATTCTCGACTTTCTTAAGCAAATCGTCAACCGCAATACGATCGGTCAATATCATCGGGTCAAATCTCCAAATGACATGGCCAGGACCAAGTTTATCAACAAGCCGCTTAAAGGTATCAATCCTATTAGCAAGAGGAGGCACGCCCTTCTCTAATCCCTCTCTCTCATAATCATTCAGAGTGTATTGAATGTAGCAATTTATATTTCTTCCATTGCTTTTTAACTCATCCAGATGGTCCAAAAGAGGACGCGGGTTCTTTGACCAAAACACGATGAATCGGGTGTTCTCGTAGGACACAAAGCTTCTTACACCATTGAAAGGATTGGTCCAAGCAGAATAACCCACATTTAGCCTTTTAAAGAACCAGTCCGCGTAAAAAGCAGGAATGTCCGTGCTTCGGCTGGCGGTGACAATAATAGGAGATTGAGCTTCAGCCCTTTGTCCATTGTCTCTTGTGATATATACTTTATTCCAGGCCATATCTAAATCACAGCTGAAAAATCATTGATAATGCGAGTCCACTGGTTCCGGCAGCCATTCTGGAAATGTGGAGTACAGGAGTAACCATTGAACTTGTTGTTGCACATCCAGAAACCATCAGCATCGGTATTGGTATTCTGAAGATGCGTATACAGCACATAGTTCTCATTAGATTCAAAATGCCGACGGAAACTATTTACACGAAAGGCTTTTGTATCATTGATATAAGGACTGGTACAAATAAAGAGGTTTTCTCCGGTAAAACGACGGTCGATTAGTTCTTCGATATGTGTTAAGGAATAGTTTTCAATATCCAACACATTGGAGAAAAGATGAATTCTCAACACTGAACGGTCAAAAATCGAAAAACTATCTGCCGTAAGCGTATCAAAACCACTACAGATCGGCTTTATCTTTACGTCATTAAAATGATGCTGATTCTCCTGAATTCTGCGTACTGACTCCTTGACATTCAAACACGCTCTTTTTAAACAGATTTCGGATGGCTCAATCAAATTGATATTGCAATGCTGAATATTGAACTGAGCAAGTTTCCTCAGAAGGCTAATGGTGGCAATCGCTTGTCCGCACCCCCAGTCCACTATGTCTATTCGACTATATCCATCAACTACATTTTCGAAAGGGATAGCATCTAAAGCACATTTGAGCTTTGCATAATGCATATTACCATAACTACGCAGATATGCGTTCAACTCCTCGTATGACCTAAGTGGTGTTACCCCGCGTCCTTCTGGGGGTACCGGATTCTCGACTAAACGTGAAGCAACAGTTCGAATCTTAGGGACCGTAATCTCATTGAGTTGAGAGATTTGTCGAGCGTATTCAGTCCCCTCTTCTATCAAATCATCCGGGACGTCAATATAAAGCGCAGGGATCGGATTGAATAGCTCATATCTAATGTCGCAAATACTTTGATATGCCGACAATTGGTCTGTGGTATCAACCCTCATCACGCGATCAATATAATCGCTTGAAAGGAAGTGATATGTATCCTGCTTTGCAGTGATTTGAGCCCGAAGTTGACCAATCCAGTAGGCGTTTCGTTCAAGCACCTCGATATAGTAACTGATGAAAGTAGCTATGGCCTTTTTATCATCGTCGTCCTCATGAACGATAGCATCTTCAAGGGATCGGCAAATTCTATCAAAATTGGCGATATAAATCTCATTGTCAGATCGCGCTTCAATCATAAAGGCATAAGCTGCCTCCATTCGACTACCAAGCGTGATTCCATACTGGCTTGCCCAGCTATAAGTATCCTGAAAGCAAGATGATAGGCTTAACGCAAGAGACAGGTCAAGCAATAGAGACAGAAATGCCTTGTTCGTTTCAAAAGCATAGTCGAGAGAGGTAATCTTATCGGCATTCAAAGAAACAAACTCCTCAAACGCATCTCTTTGAGCCAATATATCGCTAAAAGAGTCGGTAGAGAAATCGGCCATGTCATCCGCATGGTCGTTAACGTATGCCTGAAGGTCAGTACAATTGAGCAGTTCCGAAAAATCAATCATGCCTCAGGCCTTTTTCTATGAGAATGAGTTTGGTAATCAACGACTTCTTATCATCTTTATCATTAGCGTAGAAGTGCTTTTCGCTCACCAAAGCAGCGAGCACGGCATTCTGCTTACCATATAGCTCAAACGCCCTGTTTAATATCGACTTGATCTCAGACATCTCTTTCTGCTCCTTGAAATCAATTCCAAGATCGAGATACCCGTCAGAGGTCTGGGTTTTCTCCTCCTTCTCCAACTCATCAATCTTTTTGCTGAACTGAAAATTCTCCTCCTCAAGTTCGGCAATACGTGCTTTTAATGCCTCTATCTCTGAAGAATTGTCCTGCCGAGGCTCACAAATCTCGGCAGGCATATCATCTAACTGCTGAGCTTGCTGTTCCTCAAGCTCACGACGTAATGAATCAATCGTGAGACGAAGAGCGTCATTATCGGAGGATAGCTTACTAATCTGCCTATCTTTCGCCTCAATTACTCTCTCATCAAGACCAACGCCTTCCTCCAGCATTTTAATCTTTTGAGTGGCAGCACACAGGTCTTCATTAAGTTTCCTCACAAGCTCCTCATTGCTGTTAGACTTTGCCTTATCCTGATTGAAGTAAGCAACAAGTCTTTCGTATTCCTGCTCGATTTCTTGTTCGTTTCTCTGCTGTGCAAAAAAGCGGCAGAACCATTTCGCCGAAGGATACTGGATGGGATCGGGCTTCTTCACGGAGTATCCGAAAATACGGAATGCATTATCAGTCGCGAGGTCAGACGGCTTGGGGATTCCATTTGTCACTTCTTTCAGGAGAGATGTGTAATAAGCGGAATCCGGATGCTCTTTGCAGACCATCTTGAATATCGATTCAATGATGATATAGTCGACATAGTTATCCAGTTTAAACTTACAAGGCACATCTCCGTACGCTTTGCGGAACACCACGTAACCACGATGGCGTCCGTAACAATACGCTGATAACTCTTTGTCTTTTACTCCGTCAAATCTCTTGCATATTAGAGAATCGATTTTGTCGGTTCCATTACCATCATTGTCCAGGTCGTTAGCCTTATAGTTATAGAGTATGTAAAACAAATACGGAGCCCCTGTTAAGCTAGAAAAGTCTTCCTTCTTAGTGATGCCTGTGCGAGGAATAACTTGCCCCTCAGCCGCAGCAGATTCACGAACGGTATCCTTGCTAATAATGCTGGATTGTTTGATGTAATTACTAACCGCTTTGTACGACGAATTATCGAACGGAGACTTAAATTCGACTTTATTCTCTGCGAGAATCTCCATGACAAGCGGGTTGAAATAAGAAAGATACATTGAAAAGTTCAAACTCATTCTCGTATCCCTTCGCCCAGCTATTGCAGCCAAGGCCATGCCGCCCAGAACTTTGTCATACTGTGTCTTCAGTCGAGCGACCTCTTCAACTTTGGGATTAATCTCAGCGTTCTCAACCTGATCATTGCTACATAAATTCTTATCCGCCCGTTTTGCAAATAGGCGATTGGGAAGATAGGCAGTATTAGCCTCTACCTGCGTTCTGACATTGTTAATGTTGTCACGGAATGCAATTGAAACGATCCTCGATATTGGTAATATGCCAGAATAAAGAAGATACTTGCCGCATTTAAGCATCGAGTTCCTCTCGGAATCAGTCACTTTTACCTCAATTCGAACGTTTGATTCCGTAGGTATCTTTTTAGCCTCAGTAAACAGAACGAACGTCTGATTACGGCTTTGAACATCTCCTAACCTTTCTCCGTAAAGGCAGGCAGGGCAGATGCAGCCGTGGGAAAAAACAAAGAACAGATTCTGCGAATCTATAGGGTAATACAACGATTTCATCATAGCTCGATTGTTTCAACATACTGAGAATTCACCATTGAAGATGATGAATCCGAAATGAGATATAGATTAGTCCTCGAACGGGTTACACCCACATAAAAATCTTTCCAGTTGATGTGGAATCGTTCTAAGTCTTCATCCACATTTTGGAAATTCGGTATGATAACGGTATCAAACTCAAGCCCTTTGGCCGACTTGAACGTCGTCACATGAATATTACCAAGCTCCTCACATCCCCTCTCCTGATTGCCTTGACGATAGTAGAAAGTGACATCCTCAAAATCGTCCTTAATGAGGTTGTAGAAATAATCTACCGTCTTACCCCAAGGGCAGAGAATTGCGATATTATGAGTAGGTCCCTGATTATCTCGAATGATCTCTTTAATTGCCTCATCCTGCTGACTATCTTGACCACCAAATATTCTATCCTCCGTTACAAATAACTGAGGAAGTTCGCCCAAAGCGCGACAAGACATAATATCCTGCATTGAGATATTTGCTTGACGGAAGCAAGCCTGACAAAACTGAAGGATTCTTTGAGTATTGCGGAAATTCCTCTCCAATCGTTTTGGGACATTGTTCGGGAAAAGCCCTCTTAACTCTGCACAGGTACTTCCATTATCAAATAGGCTCTGACTCTCATCAGCACCGTATGATACCCTATCGGCATGACTCTTAATAATCCGATACCTTTCCATATCGACATCCTAAGCCTCGTCAATAATAATCTCTCCGTAGTGCGGCGCACCGCCATCACCCCAGGGGTATGTCTTTTTGTAAGTCGTGCCAACGCTTCCGGCCGCTTGCACAGATTGGCCTCTACAACAAGCGGCAAGGTAAAGTTTGAGTGTTGTCGTATACGTCAGAAGCAAGGATGAACGATGGTTCTGGTGATTTGTTATATGTCGATACAACGACACGACACTCTTTTCCTGTTCCAGGTCCGCCTTGGAGTGCAATAGCAGATTGCTCATTAAGCGCAGATCTCTGATTGAGAGTAAGCTCATTAAGTGCTGGTAGATTAAAATAGTACGGCATTTTGTCGAAAGGTATTATTAACGGGCATAATCATACAAATTTAGCAAATTTTCTTAGATTTCTTGTGAAGAATATCATACACTCATTTGATTATCTCTATATTTCAATGATTTATATGTCGACAAGAAAGCGGTACTTGCCCTTCCGGGACGGACAAGCCGCCCGGAATCCCCTCGCACACCATCCCGGCGACTAAGAGACTGGACAGCACCATAGGCCACCCGCTTGTCCTTCAATTCAGCGTCGGTGCTGATGCAAGCGACCTACCTCCGAACCACCGACAGAACAAAGGATATATATATGCAACAGGAAGCAGACGGCGGCTACCGCCGCCGCTGCGGGTTTTCGCGTGGATATTAGGAGTATATTTGGACTGCATCGGAACAACCACCTCTGATGTACCTATTTGATTAAGACTTGTACCGCGATGCCTCGCTTCTATCCGGACATACAATACTCAGACTGCTGGGCCTCTGTTGGGGACATCATCTACTATCATCGTAATGGGGTGTGCTTCTTCAGGTCCAAGCCTTATACGGAGTTCCCGGGTACTACAGAGCAGCTTGTGCGTCTGGATCTGCACCGGCGGGCTATCAGGGCCTGGCAGGGCCTTGACCACAGTACGCAGATGATCTGGAGAGAGTTTGCCAAGCCGGTCGTGGCTCACCGGCCTCCGTTTGACAATAAGGGTCATATCAGCGGCTACAATCTCTTCGTGTCGGCTTACCACGGGTTTGCACAGCTGGGTAACGAGCATGTTCCAGAGCCAAAACCATTCGTGCCCTTCCCTATCTTCAGCCTGGACTTTGGCGGAAGTGGCATAGTTGGCGATACTGATATATTACTCAACTTCCGGCTCACGCTGTGTGGTACTGATGAGTTATCGCGTTACCGGGTCATTGGCAAGGTCCAGTTCGAGGTACCTGGTCGCGGCCGTAATCCCGGCAAGATGCGGAACCTCCTCTCTTACTCCGTTACATCCGGCATTGTCAGCGACCTTTCTTTCCTGGTCCAGGACTATGAATCCGTCTGGAGTCTTGCGCTGGAATCCTACCAGCTCCATATGCGGTACATACTGATAGATACCGCAACCGGGTATCGGTTGCAGTATCATACACTCTCTACGCTGATTATGGCTCGGTGAGCTGGATTTACAGGAGTTTTTTCATCTCCTCCTCGTCAGGGAGAAGTTCTTTAAGTTGCTCCTGGCTGGTCTTGTAGGTGGCCACGCCCATCGGACGCTGGTAGTCCTGCAGCACGTATTCAACGAAGGTTCTGTCGGCATCCTTGCGGAGGATGATGCCCACCGGTGCGTTTTCCCACTCCAGACGGTCATCGTCATCAATGACGTGCAGATAATGGGACAACTGCCCCAGATAGTTGGGCTTGAACTTGCCTTTCTTGAGTTCCACAACCACGGTTGCACGAAGGATGCGGTTGAAAAACAGCAGGTCAACCCAGTGATCGTGCCCGAGTTTATCATAATGGACCTGGCTGCCCGAGAACGTGAACCCTTTCCCAAAGGTCATGATGAAATTCTTGACGTTATTGACAATCTCTTTCTCAATAACACGCTCATCGATGTCTTCATCCCGTTCTCCCAGTTGCTCCACGTTGATATAATCCAACAGGTACTCATCCTTGAACTCAATAAGATTTCCCAATCATGTGATAGATTATGGGCCAACCTAAGTATTTCATCTATAATCCCTTGCATAATTTTTATTTATATATAGTACTTTTCAAGGGCTTCGTTAAACAAGTCTCTTTATAACTTACTCTTTTTGGAATGCTCTTTCTCGTTTCTTAAGGTTCAAATCCTGCAGCTTTTCCTATTAGATCTTCTTTTGCAAGCAGAAGAATATCGTCATCTAGCTGAAGTGCATAAAGCACCCTAAGATAAATGCCTATTGCCACTGTCGACACACTCTTTTCTCGATGCGTGAAACCGTAAGAGGTGAACAGGTGGTGCATTCAGCAATCTGTGCAACACTAAGGTTCATACGCAATCGTAATAGTCTGATTGCTCACCCACAATTTGCATATTCTACTCCAGTTTTCTTGGCAACTTGGTATCCATCGTATTTTCGTCATAGTTCAACCCATCATTTAATATATAAATATAGTGGTTTTACTTTATTTTATGATATGTTACAGAAATAGATTTTCGAGGACACTAAACACTATTATATTATTCGTAGAGTTCGTATTTCACCTATAACAAACAATATATTGTTTCTTACTGGAAAGCAAAACTAATTATGATTGTACAACTTTTACCCTGATTTTATACAAAGAGGATACAAATCAGCAAAATGCTACAATAAATGTATATACATTTTTTGTAGCTACAATTTTTGTAGTTACATTTTATGTATTATATTTGTGTATTAAATCAAAATAGAGCGTTATGGAAACTCCGTTTATATTTGGAAAGATTGCTACCGAGAAGAATTTTACCAACCGTGAGAAAGAAACAGCCGACTTGGTTCAGAACTTTACGTCGCTAATCAACACGATTATTATCTCTCCTCGCCGTTGGGGTAAAAGTTCGCTTGTAAATAAGGCTGCAAAGTTAGCGATGGCACAGGACAGCAACCTCCGAATCTGTCATATCGACCTTTTCAATGTACGTAGCGAGGAGCATTTCTATTCGCTGCTCGCTCAGAAGGTCATTGCCGCCACTTCCACAAAATGGGAGGAGGCAATCGAGAGTGCGAAGAGTTTCTTTTCGCATCTTGTTCCCAAGATTTCAGTCGGTACAGACCCCACCAATGAGGTCTCAATCGACTTTGATTGGGAGGAGGTAAAACGCAATCCAGATGAAGTGCTCGATCTTGCCGAAAAGATTGCCAGGAAGAAGGGGCTGAAAATCGTGATTTGCGTAGATGAGTTCCAAAATATAGCGGAATTTACCGACCCAGACTATTTCCAGAAAAAGTTGCGTTCACATTGGCAGCTGCACCAAAGTGTGGCCTATTGTCTCTATGGCAGTAAGCGCCACATGATGATGGAAGTGTTTACCGACTCATCCAAACCCTTCTACAAGTTCGGCAACCTGATGTTTCTCAATAAGATTGAGACGCCTTGCCTCGTGGAATTTTTCAAGAATCGTTTCGCTGATACCGGCAAGAATATCGACGATGAAGCGAGACATTTGATTGCAAAGCTTGTAGACAATCATCCATACTACGCACAGCAGTTGGCACAGCTTTCATGGCTCAGAACAAAGGATGTATGTACCGTTGAGATCGTACGCGAGGCACACGCAGCGTTGGTGGAGCAATTAAGTCTATTGTTTGTAACAATCACCGAAACATTGACTACACAGCAACTGAACTACCTCAAGGCTCTTATAGCTGGAGAAAAGGCCATTAGTTCGACTGAAGTGATGCATCGCTATCAAATCTCTTCAACGACCTCAATATCCCGTTCAAAGGCTGCCCTTATCAAGAACGATATATTGGATAATAAGGCTGGTGAAATCTCGTTCCAGGACCCGATTTATGCTTATTGGTTGAAGACAGAGTACTTTGCAAAATAATAGAAATTATAATATTCTTAGATATGAGTCAAAAAATAGAAATAACTAATAATTGGAATATACAAAGAGTATTCAACGAACTCGAGAATGGTAATATAAAAATTCCTCGATTCCAGCGAGGGTATGTATGGGAACGTTCCAAGATTGTTAAATTACTGAATAGTATTTATAAAGAACATCCGATTGGTTCGTTTTTTATATGGGAGGCTGACGCCAAGTACTCTAATTTTTGTAGAGAAATAAAAGAACTAGGGTTTCAGCAAAAACCAGAAGCTAACAAGTTCCTGTTTATCATTGATGGCCAACAACGAATAACTTCATTATATGTGTCATTAATGGGAAAGAAACTTGGAGGCGTTGATTATGCTTCAATCTGTTTTAATCTAGACCGCAAATGTTTTCAGATTCCTAAATTAAAAACAGAACCCAATAATATTCCAGCTTGGAAAATTTTCAATCAATCAGAACTATCCAACATCATAGAAGAATATGTATCAAAAGATCCCATTACAGGACTTCAATATATGAAAATAGTGAATGAATGTAAAAGGATTCTTGACAATTACCCAATAAGCATTATAAAAACGCTTAATGCAGAACTTGATGAAGCTGTTACCGTATTTGAAAATATCAACCAAGGAGGAAAGCGATTGACTTTATTTGATTTAGTGCACGCTTCTGTTTGGACTTCTGATTTTGATTTACGAGATTTAATACAAGAGTTTAACGACGAATCCGCAATAAAGCTTTTTGGTAAATTACAGCCAGAAACATTTACACAGTCATTATCGCTTAATGTAACAGGGAACTGTCAACAGACTAATCAATTAAGTTTAACAACATCAATGTGTCAAAATTTTTGGACACGAACATTGGAATGTCTACGTCTCTCAATAGATTTAGTAAAAGGATATGGGGCACAAAAGATTGACATTTTACCATACGAATCACTTTTACCGATACTTCAATACTACTTCTTTAAGAGTGGGAAGAATTATATGGAGAATGCCCATAAACAGTTGATTGATGATTGGTTCTGGACAACCATCTTTTCTCGCAGATATTCTAGTGCCTCCTTAACAAAAATGAAAGAGGATGCTGATTGGATAACGAGAATCATTGATAATCAGAATGAAGAACGAAGGTTTGCTATTACCATCACCTATAATGAGTTAAGACGAATTAATATGAAAAATAAATCTGCGGTAAAAGATGGTGTGCTATGTATTCTAGCAGCCAATAACCCTGTTGATTTCAATAATGGTCAGTCTGTAAAACTCGACAATACAAACGCATCCCGTTCTAATGCAAAAGAAAATCACCATTTCTTCCCATATTCTCGTTATAAGGATTTTGGGATAACACAAGATGATATCAATAGTCTATTAAACTTTGCATTTATTTCTAAGAGTCTTAATTTGGCCATTAGTAATAAACGGCCATCGGAATACTTATCTTACCATGCAAACAATAGCAATCAATTGCAAGAGTGGTTAAAAACTCATTTTATCCAATTAGATGCATACAATGCAGCAATACATAACAATTTTGAAGACTTTGTGGAGGCACGAGGTAAACAGATTCTTGAAAGAATCAATATGCTATGTAAGGTTAAGTCAGATACCCTTCCAACAATAGATGAATACGAGGAATCCGATACGAGTAATGATGTCGAGAATGACTTTATTCAGGCTTAATACTTGTGTGTACCAATAGCTCTAATTCCCACTCGGTTTTAGGGCTATTTTTGTACCTTTTCTCATCAAAAAACAGCATTTTCCACAAGTTTTTGTACCGCACATTTTGATATTCAAGAAATTACACTTACTTTTACTTTCCAAAATGGAGGTACAAGCCGAGAATGGTGCTAAAAATCACTAACTTACACATTCTCAGATACTTACCAACCTGTCGATTGCACCTTTTAGAGCGCTATAATATTGATAATCAACGATATACACATACTGCATCGGAAAGTGATGGCTTGCTGGATATTGCTAAACATTGAAAACCGGCAGAAAGTAGACTATGCTGCGCAAGTATCCTTATGGACACGCAGAAACTCTACCTCAAAGTTTGTGAGCAGTGCGTATGTCAGTTTTAATCGCACTTTGCAGTCACCCGCTACTGCTCCGCCAGATGTGCGAACTTGAGCAAAAAGCACAAACTTCGCGATGAACGGTCCCAGAATCTTGGGGAGGATATCATGGAACGAGAACGCCTCACCCTGCTCGACAAGAACCTCCTCACCATTGCGGACGCCGCCCGACTCCTCCAGATGTCGCGGAACTCTTCCGGTGCCAAGGGCGTTCGACAACTTCCCTCCCTACTCAATAGATCTCCGTAACACCCACGTTGAATCAGAAACGCTGGTCATCCCGGCGGTGAAGAGAATCCTGGGCGGTATCGGTTGCTGGCCAAACTCCAATTGACCACGCCTGGCAAGGGTTGTCTCCCGGGTATGCTGCGGAATTATCTCGCGGACGCATCGTGTGATTCCTCCGTGGTCTATATTCGCGTACCGGACAGCCTCCATCATCGGCAACGGCTCAAATACGTACCAGGTACACGGACGTTTCATCCTGCTTGACAACGTCACTGGCTACCGAAGCCAGTACCAGCAGAAGTCTTTCCTACTGCAGATTGCTCAATAAAAAACTCTCCCAGATTGGTTGCCGGGAGAGTCAATGTCGTTTTACACCGATAAGTCCGAGTTTAGTGGCTAATCAAAGTCGTCCACAGTTTTCTCCCTGTCCCAAACAATCTCTTGACCTATAGACTCGCTGCTGGTCTTCAGGTATTCTTCGATGGGAGATAATCCCACGGTACTTCTCAGGCTGTCAAGAGCAGCGGGATTGTCCACCGGCCAGAGACATAACTGCATGGCAATATCATCATCTACAATCGTTGCTGACATCTTAATCTGGGTGCCATAAATCTGTGGCTTGCCCTCTTCCATACGAACTCTGTCATTCAGAATGGCATAGTCCGTTTTATCCAAAACGCCCTCTTCGGCTTTTTCCTTCACAAGACCAAGATACTTGCTCCGATAGGCAAGGTCTGAATGGTCAATAACAATCCAGATGGCCCTATTGGCCTTTTCGGATAGATGGTAAGGCCAACCCTCCTTGTCCAGAATGTCAAATACAGTCGCTTGATTCAACGAATCTACCCGTTCCATCTCTTTTGAATACTCCACAATCTCGTCAACTGATAGTGAAGACATCCCTTTTGTCCACTCACGTGCAGCCTGGTCATTATCGTACACATCTTCTAAGACGCGATTATACTGATTGCAGCTGGATAAAGCGGCTATGATGAGAAAAAGAAGAACTCTACTATATCTAAGCATTGTAACGTTAAATCTCGATTTTTCAACACAAAGATACCACAAAGTTCTGACATACACACGAAAAACCCTCCCGGCACGCCGCTGCCACGACACCGGCAAACTCGGCTCCACCTTCCTCTGTGACGACGAAGACTTCCAGAATGCTATGGCCATCGATCGCGTCCTCATCAAGCACACCATCCGCATGTACCAGGAACTCTCCAGCTCAGAGCTCTCCAAGCCCGCTTCCGAGGGCATCAAGCGCAAAGAACAGTTCCTCTCCAGCCTCCCTGGAATGTTCACCACGCAGGACTTCAAGGAGCTGGCATCCCGCCTCAACATCCCCGAGCCCACGGTCGAGCGCTACATCGGCGGCTGGTGCAAGCAGGAAGTCATCATTCGAATCAAACAAGGATACTACGAAAAAACACAACAATGAAAATAAAATCCTTATCGACAACGGCCACGGGGTCAACACCCCGGCAAATGCTCTCCGGATGAATACGATATCTCCCTTCGGGCACGCACCGAACGCGTGAACACCTGGTGCCTGATTCACGGCAAGAAGAATGCAATCTGTGTCAGCATCCATTTCAATGCTCATGGAAACGGCTCTGAATGGACTTTAGCATCGGAATGGGCCATTTACACGTCAAAGGGCAAGACGGCTGCCGATGATCTGACTACCAGCATTGCCGAAACAGCAAAAATCAACCCGCCAGCAATGAGATTGCGCTCCGATTATTCAGACGGAGACATTGACTGGGAAGAAGACTTTTTCATCCTAAAACACACTCTCTGCTCTGCAGTTCTCTCCGAAAACGGATTCATGACCAACGAGAAAGAATGCCGCTGGCTCCAGACAGAGGAAGCGATTAAATCAATTTCGAAGACGCAAATAGAAGGGATTGTTAGGTATCTTATTCAATACAAGAATATCTGATTCAGCGGATTCTATCCGTTATTTACAGGATGATATAGTTCGGAATGTAGTTGAAACAATTTATCATGAGTACTCTTTCTCAGATCTTTGTTTCCTGGAACTTCCAAAATCCCGTAGCCAAATGCTTTATTATTATATTTGCGAATAAGGGGGCTGACGTGATTAAACAGTATATCAAGGGAAGACTCATACTTATTGATGTTATTGCACCTTAAAAATGAATTAAATACTCCAGAGACAAAATCAGCAAGTTGGATCCCTACTGAATGATGTGAATACTCGATATTCAAACTGTCTTTTACGTGGGAGTAATTCTTTATAAAGTCATTCCCAGAAATCAGTTCGTGGTACATATTCCTGAAAAAATCGTTTTTCTCGGGATTAACCGGATCAACGAATAGGATAGCCAAATTTTCAGGGTCACTTTGAACCTCCATTTCTATCCTTCGAAGGATATCCTGAAAGTGAAATTTTAGAATTGTTTCTTCCGAATGAGACACAATTCTATTATCTGTAAAAGTGATGATTATAGTTGCATATCCCAATTGCGACAACAAATCAATCGAAGCTTTTACGAAATCCATGAGTTTGTCTTTTCCGATTTGTGAAAAGAATTTCAAGGATGCATCTTTCTCAAGAAAATGTTGTTGTGAGAGCATCCAAAGATGGCACCATTTAAATTCCGTATCTTGAGGTATCCCATATTGAACCTTCAGTGCCTTAAAATTGGCGCTTAACTTTTTCCATTCGTCGGCTTTTATCATAATCGTTGACCTTACATAGTATGGCTGACGACTTAATTCCTTCTCTGACATATGTGACTTGTGATATCCACACTCATCACTAAAACAAAAATAAATTGCCATAAATAACGTGCTTGCAATCAAAATTAATCAAAGTTTTTCGAATGATTTGCAACGCATTAAAGAACTTATATTTCTTTACCTCAAAATGACATATTTATGTCTTAATCTTCGCCAGAAACGTGTATCAACATCATAATTGACGGACTCATACAATGAAATAAAAAAAGGGGCATTAAGCAACGTCAATGAAACTCAAACATAGGAAGCAATCAAAGCAATTGTTATGACACATAGGGATGTAATTGGGTGCTAAATTTTACATCAGGTAATCAGTCCTGTGAAATAATGTAGTATATTTGCGTGAACTATATCTGCTATTGGGGAATGGATAAATACGCACAATTTAAACACATTCTGGAGTATTTCGTTGCTCATCTTGAATGGATTCAGAACAACGACACCTCTGGGTCAGGTTATGCTCAATATATCGCACCTATCGTAAAATCTCCAAATTTCAGGAAAACTGGCCGCGGTTATAATGGAGACAATATCCAAAATGGAATTTCTCAATGGGAAAAGTTTTCCGAAGGAGTAGTCTGCGTTAATGTTCAGGACCAATTTGGCAAAAAACAATTCACCACAAAAAAATGCTATCTTAATTGGAGAGGCACTGGGGTAAATGTTATTGCACACTGGAAGGGCGGGCATATTGAATCGCTTGAAGTAATAAATTTCATATACTGGGAAAATCCTACACGTTGGGATCCAGGCGTTATCAGAACCAGCATTAAAGCACTTGGCCTATTCGATGGTAAAGAATCTGCGAATAGTGACCTTGAAGCATTTTATATTTCATTCAGCAACCTCTTAAAACAGAATACCGACATGGCCAAAAATCAGACCTTCATTGACATACTTTACGCAAACCATAATATCATCCTCAATGGAGCTCCGGGTACCGGTAAGACGTATCTTGCAAAGAACATAGCTGCGCAGATGATAACTGGAAAAATCTTCACGCCAGAACTTGAGGATGATGACGTTTTTAAGACGCACTGTCAATTTGTGCAGTTCCATCCTTCATATGACTATACGGACTTCGTAGAAGGTTTGAGGCCGAAAAAAGTTGAAATGGGTGACATCACATTTGAGAGAAAGAATGGCATTTTCAAGGACTTCTGCGAGAAAGCCATTATATCTCAGAGGAATAATGAGGTTGATAACTTTAACGAGGCTTGGCAAGCTTTAATTGATGATCTTGACAACAAAGGGCAGTTATCAATTCCTTCCCTTTCTGGAGGCCGTCCAATCATAATTGAGCTCAACACATTAGGTGATGGCCTCGCAGAACGCACTTACGATGATACGCTTGATGGTGGCAAGGGCTGGATTCACGGTAAATCCAAATTCTTCAACAAGGAGCAAGTATATAACGTATATCGTGGACTGCCGGGAGTTCCATCAGGCGGACATGATAATTACCGTAAGGCAATAGTGAAGGAAATGAAGAAGTCATACGGCTTAAAGGACTATTCAAAAGGCGTTGAAGGCATCGACGACAACGGACTTCCTTATGTATTCATCATCGATGAGATTAACCGTGGAGAAATGTCTAAAATCTTCGGGGAGCTATTCTTTTCGATAGATCCAGGGTATCGCGGCAAAGCCGGAATAGTAAAAACACAGTATCAGAATCTTATTGAACCAATTGACACCTTCTATGATGGTTTCTATGTTCCGAAGAACGTTTACATTATCGGAACAATGAATGACATCGACAGGAGTGTAGAAAGTATGGACTTTGCTATGCGCCGAAGATTTGCGTTCGAAGAGATTCTAGCGGAGAAAAATACTTCTATGCTTGATGGCATCAAAGAAAAAGATGTCGTTATTGCAAAGATGGCGGCCATAAACCAGGTTATCTCGTCTGAAGAAGAATTAGGTTCATCCTACCATATAGGAGGCGCATACTTCAAAAATGTGGAATTGTGCCGTAATAAAGACAAGGAGATTGACTGGAAACTATTCTGGGACAGATACCTATACAGGCTAGTATTCGAATATGTACGCGGATTTCAGAACAGGACAAACCTTCTCAAAAAGATGGAAGATGCTATAGTTATCGACAAGACGGCAAAAGACAAACCTGCACAGAATTAACGTGGTCCATTTGACAGATAACAGCAATAAGACAATTCGCATCACACAAGATTGCGAAGATATTCGTCTGCTCGCCAATCAAACCATTGAGTCCCTCGTCAACAACAATCCAGGGCTGTTGGTATATCCCCAGTGCCTGAAGAATTGCGAAGACGACTTGAATAGACAGTATATTCTGTCGGAGTATGAGCATGTGGACCAAGACCAGCAGAGATATATGAACATATCTACCGGGAATATCATTGGATTTATCGGAACTTCTTCTACTGATGTTTCTATATGTTCCAGATTCACAGGAAATGACGGTCTTGGACAGGATTTCTTCCTGCATTACATGCTTCAGCGTGTGTTGTCAATTAACCTATTCAATCTGGATCACAGCATTTCAACTGAAGACCAGGCATTTGACTTTCTTATTCTGCTGTTCCCAACATTTCTGAAAGATGCTGTTGCACAAGGAATATACAAAGAATATGTTTCAGTTCAACGCAATAACGCAAATGTTAAGGGCGTAATTGACATCAACAGACACTTGAAGCGAAATGTCCCTTTCAATGGCTGTATTGCGTACAGGTCGCGAGAAATAAGCTATGACAATAGCGTAACACAAATCATCCGACATACCATAGAGTGCATTTTTGCCTCTCAATTTGGCAAAGCCGTACTATCATCCGATAAAGAAACTATAGAAGCAATCAACCAGATCAAAGCGGCAACGCCTACATACGCGAGAAATGACAGGCAAGCAATAATCAGGGAAAACTCGAAACCAGTCAGCCATCCATTCTTTACCAGATACCAAGATCTGCAAAAGATATGTTTAAGGATTCTGAGACATCAGAAGATAAAGTATGGCGCCAATGATAGCAGAATTAACGGCATCCTGTTTGACGCCTCGTGGCTTTGGGAGGAATACCTAGCCAAATTGCTTCCATCATTCCAACATCCTCAAAACAGGAAAAGTACTGGAGGAATTTGTCTCGCCCAGAATCATGCATTGCAGAGATATCCCGATTTTTACAAAGGAGAAAGCAACGGTATTGTCCTCGATGCCAAATATAAGCACGACATTTCAAGGGATGACGAACATCAGGTTATTTCATACATGTATCGTCTAAAAAGTCGGCTCGGTGGATTCTTGCTGCCAAGGGAATCATGCACATCAAAGGTATCATACTCTTTACTCGGATACGGGAATGAATTAAATATTTACTATCTGCAGATTCCTCAAGACGCACAATCGTACAAAGATTTCTCTGATAAAATGCACGCTTTTGAGGAAGCATTTATCAATGAGCTTACCTCCTTATCGGTAACCGCAGCAAGTATAATATAATCAAAGCGGTCAAGGTCGTGTTCCTCCGCAAAATCTCCGTCACGCCACCTTGGTTCCGCCCGATGCAGCCTTTGAGAAGCAAAAGGATTGTTATCTTTGCAAAATCGGAGTTCTGGAGATGCAACTGGGTTTGCCCCTAGTTTCAATCGGCGTCGCTCGATAAAATCAGAACAAATTCTGTTTCTGTACTCACGATCACGATTGATTGCCAAGCAGTCATCGAGGCAATTGGGGATAAAGATACCCACAGACGACTGATTTTCCGGAAAGCAAGATAAGCATGGACGGCCGCGCCAAGGACAACATCTTGATAGAAAGATTTTGAAAAACGATAAAATACGAGTACATTTACATCCAGCCAGAGAAAAACGGCGCGGACCTATTCTTTGGAATCAAGAGATTCATTGACGACTATAACTATCACCGTCGTCACCAAGGAATCAACTGTACAGTACCAAGTAAACTCTACATTCGTCAGGTTGCTTGGTCTTAACTAAGAACAACAATGTACCTGTTCAAATAACGGTGGTATTGCACTTAGAAGAATTCAAATAAAATATATGAAAAAGTTAGTTTTATTTCTTATAATGCTAGCAGTTAATATTGTAGGCTTTGCGCAAAATAGTGTACCGCGCGCGAGAAGTAGACATGTACCGCGCGTGACACACACGCTCCGCTGAAAGAAGGATCGGGATAGTCTGATGTCATCATCGGACGTCCGGGTTTTCAGTTAAAAGATGAAAACCGTCCAAAAGGAATAAAGATATAAATAGAAGTATGTCGTCTATTTTGATGTTTTATAAATCAAGATAGACGACATACTTCATTTTGTCGTAACTATATTTTCCTTACGTACATGGCTCGGATTGCGTTCAGAACTGCGAGAATCATCACACCTACATCGGCAAATATGGCAAGCCACATGTTCACTATGCCGAAGATGCCGAGTATCAGGCACACGCCTTTTATGCCCAATGCCATTATAATGTTTTCCCAGACGATTTTCAAGCATTTGCGCGAAATGCGTATTGCCTTGCCGATTTTCATCGGATCATCGTCCATGAGCACCACATCGGCTGCCTCTATCGCTGCATCGCTTCCCATCGCACCCATGGCAATGCCGAGATCGGCACGCGAGAGTACCGGCGCATCGTTGATGCCGTCGCCGACAAATGCCACTTTATCATTCTCTTTTGAGGATTTGAGTATCAGCTCAAGCTGCGTTACCTTGTCGGCCGGAAGAAGTTCACTATAAACCTCGTCGATGCCAAGGCTGGATGCAATCTGCTCCGCCACAGGTTTGGTATCGCCTGTTAGCATCACTGTCTGATCGACTCCCGACTTACGGAGGTCGGCAATCGCTTCCTTCGACGTAGGCTTCACGACATCGCCCAAAACGATATGTCCGGCATAATTGCCGTCAATGGCTAAATGAACAATCGTTCCGGCTGTCTTGCAATGACATGGCTTTAGACCTAACTCCGTCATAAGTTTCTCATTGCCGGCGGCTATCTGTTTGCCGTCAATAGTCGCGATTATCCCCTGACCGCTTATCTCCTTGACTTCCGTCATTCGGTTGCGGTCAATGGTATGTCCGTAAGCCCGTTGCAATGATTTGGCAATAGGATGGGAAGATGACGATTCCGCAATGGCGGCATATTCCAGCATACGGGCTTTCTGCCCCTCGATGTCATTGTCGTTATGGTCATGGCAGGCATTTACCTCAAACACGCCCTGCGTAAGTGTGCCTGTCTTATCAAATACAACGGTTTTGACCTTCGACAATGTTTCCAATATGTTGGCTCCCTTGACAAGCACACCTTCACGGCTCGCGCCTCCTATTCCTGCGAAGAACGACAACGGTATGCTGACTACCAGCGCACACGGACAACTGATCACAAGGAATACGAGTGCACGGTAAACCCAAGTCTCAAACGTGGCGAAGCTCAACGAAGCACCATTGAAAATAATAAGGAAAAGCGGTGGCAGCAGGGCGAGAGCCAGAGCGCCGTAACACACTGCCGGAGTGTAAATTCTTGCAAACTTCGCAATGAAATTCTCCGATTTTGACTTTCTCGAAGCTGAATCCTCCACCAACTCCAGAATCTTTGACACCGTTGAGTCGCCGAACTCTTTTGTTGTCCGGGTTTTCAGCAGTCCTGACAGATTGATGCTTCCGCTGATCACCTCGTCGCCTTTGCAAACTTCGCGCGGAAGCGATTCGCCTGTCAATGCCGAGGTGTTGAGCGAGGAATCGCCCGAAACAATCACGCCGTCGATAGGTATACGCTCTCCCGGCTGCACAATGATTGTCTGACCGATCTCCACATCGTCAGGATTGACCTTGACAATTTTACCATCTTCCTCAATGTTGGCATAATCGGGACGGATGTCCATCAGAGCGGCTATATTGCGGCGGCTTTTTCCCACCGCATAGCTCTGGAAGAATTCGCCTATCTGGTAAAACAGCATCACGGCTATCGCTTCAAGATAGTCGCCGCTCTTCTCATACAGGGCAAGCGAAAAAGCTCCGATCGTAGCCACAGCCATAAGGAAATTCTCATCGAACACCCTGCCGTGGATTATTCCGAGCCACGCTTTTTTCAATATATCGTAGCCGATTATAAGATAAACGGCAAGGTACAGGGCAAGTTTCAGCCACCCCGTAACATCGATGAATAACAAGCCGACGGTCATCACCAGTGCTATGATAATCCGTGTCAGCATATTGCGTTGTTTCCTGTTCATATCTTTATGGCTTAATTAAAAGTGACAGCCTGAACTAATAGGCTAGACTGTCACCGGATTCTACATCAGATTAGAGTATCTCGAAGTCGGGTTCCACCTTTTGGGCAACCTTCAGGACTTCAGCCATTACCGACTCCTGATCTGCCCCCTCATCAAAGGAGACCTTCATTTTCTGGGTCATGAAGGAGATTGAAAGTCCTTTAACTCCGGTTACTTTCTTTGCTGCATCTTCCACGAGGTTGGCGCAGTTGGCGCAATCCACCTCAATCTTAAAAGTCTTGCTCATGGTCTTTTTTATTTTTAATTTGTTTGATTTTATGCTGTAAAGTTGCAAGGTTCTTGATGCAACCTGTTTGCAAAGTTTAAATATGCAGCTTTGCAAACAGGTTGCACCTTTAATTGCTTAAATTTGCACCAAAAAATAAAGTAAATGAGAAACAATAAAGAATGATATAAGATTATTGTGATTACAGGGTGGTATGCCTTGCTCCGACAGTATCCGAGGCTCTGACATTCACAATAATTGTTTTATATCTTACATTATCACGTAATAAACAATCTATATGAAATTCGTATATTCTTTAATTAACATGTTGGCAGAGATGGCACCATATCTGCTTTTCGGATTTCTTGTAGCAGGAGTGCTTTATGCTTTTGTGCCGGGAAAGTTTTACCGCAACCATCTTTCGCGTCCAGGCGCATGGTCGGTGATTAAAGCGGCTTTGATAGGAGTACCGTTACCGTTGTGTTCCTGTGGTGTCCTACCTACAGCGGTATCTTTGCGCCGCAATGGTGCATCACGCGGTGCCGCGACATCGTTCCTTATTGCCACTCCGCAAACCGGTATTGACTCTATTGCCGCAACCTACTCTCTATTAGGTCCGGCGTTTGCCATTATCAGACCCGTTGCGGCACTTGTCACTGCGTTCATCGGTGGAATGTTGGTAAACAGAAAAGACAAGACATGTGCCATAGATTCCAATATGGAAGTGGATACAATAGACGCACCCGCTTCGGGCAGTTTCGGCAGTAAAATCCGCGCTGCCCTGCGTTATGGATTCGTGGATATGATTCAAAACATAGGCAAGTGGCTGATAATAGGTCTTGTCATCGCTGCCGCTATAACGGTATTCATACCCGATGGGTTTTTCACATTTTTTGCAGGGTATCCATTGTTGTCAATGATTGCAGTTGTGATTGTGGCAGTCCCGATGTATGTATGCTCCACCGGCTCCATACCGATTGCCCTCTCGCTTATGCTCAAAGGACTCAGCCCCGGAGCTGCTTTTGTTCTTCTCATGGCAGGCCCGGCTGCAAATTTCGCCTCAATCATAATCGTGGGAAAATCTCTTGGGAAAAGAGCAGCAGCCATCTATCTCGGTACTATTATAATCGGATCAATTGCTATAGGTATGTGCATAGACTATTTCATGCCACGCAACTGGTTCACAATGCCATTGATTGCGGGTGAATCGCATTGTCATTTGAATGTAGGACTGTTCCCGGGAATATGCTCGGTATTGCTCATAATATTGTTCATAAATGCTTTAATCAAAAGATACACTCCAAATAAATCAGATAAAATGGAAAAAGAACAGACTGTAATTATCGTTAAAGGTATGACATGCGGCCATTGTAAGGCTATGGTCGAAAAAAATCTATCAAAACTCCCCGGTGTAGTATCCGTAACAGTGGATCTTGCTTCAGGAGAGACCAAAATACAAGGCAATGCAGACCCTGCTGCAATTCGTGAGGTAATAGAGGAACTCGGTTTCTCTCTGGGATAAATCTCTGACACCTCAGACTTCGTACAATTCAAATGTCCGATTCGGTTAAAGAAATCGGACATTTGCTGTATTGTATAATGGCGTTTGCTCAGAATGTGGCCGCAACAAGTTCTTCGGCAAGCGACATCATTCTCACCGAAGCCTGATTGCGAAGATATTTCGGATTTTTCGTAATTGTTCTTTTAGTATCTAACAATAGATTGCCCACTTGTTTCAACCTGCAAATTAACAATGTTGTTTTTGCAAACCGTTTGCAAAATACATTTCGTAACTTTGCACAAAAAATAAGAGCATGAGTAACAATGATGTAGAAGATATTTTGACCCGAAAGGAGGTTAAACCGACCTCCAACCGCATCCTTGTGATGAGAGAGTTGATAAAAGCCTCGCATCCTGTCAGTCTTGCTGACTTGGAAATATCGCTGGGCTTTTCGATGGACAAGGCAAGCATATTCAGAGTTCTTGAACTTTTTTCAGAAAAAGACATCATTCATGTGATTGAGGACGGAAGCCGCTCGCTAAAGTATGAACTGTGTCATAGCGGCACACATCATACCATATCTGATCAGCACGTTCACTTCTATTGCGAGAGATGCAAGGAAACGTATTGCTTTGAGAACGTGAGTGTGCCTTTGGTAAACATACCTGAGGGATTTTCACCTCATGCCATAAATTATATGATAAAAGGCATCTGCCCGAAATGCAGTAAGTAGTAATCTAAAAAAGTCTCAGACCAGTATGAATATAATTCAGATAAGGAATGCCACATTGATTATTGAATATGCCGGCAAAGGAAGCCGAACACCGCTGAAATATCGCTTCGACAAGGCCAACTACGATAGACTCAAGAGTAATGGTTTCCAATTGGAGTTTTAACCGAAGTCAGTTTTACGATACCGCTCACAGAAATATGGGCGGTATCGTTTTTGCGTAAAACTATTGCACGGTGCAATAGCAGAATACAAATTATTACTATCGAGCAGTCTTCAGAAATAGTGGATATGCTCTTCTTGACAAAATCGAGAAAGCTCCAGACGAAGAACCTTCAATTATTTGCAATATCGGATTCTACTATTTATATTGCGGTGTTATTTTTACGCAGACGCATAATGGATGAGACAGCCGGGGAAGGAGCTTTTCGTGACCGAACAAAAAAATTCCGACCATTGCTGTAACAACCTCAGTTTTTGAGCTACCTGTTATCGAAACAAGTTAAATGTAAAACATGATTCGTATGAAAACAAAAGTATTCAACCTGATTATTCTGGACGAGAGTGGTAGCATGAGCTGTATCGAGCGTCAGGCTTTGAACGGCCTAAACGAGACGTTGCAGACAATACGCAGGGCGCAGGACAAGTTCCCCGAGCAGGAACAACTGGTAAGCATCGTTCCTTTCGAATCCGGGAGCATCCGGCTTCTGAGAGACAAGGTCTCCATCAGGGAAGTCAACGACCTCCGGCCTGACGAGTATAACCCCGGAGCCTGCACTCCCCTGTACGACGCCATCGGCTTCGGCATCAACAGCATCAGGAAAGCAGTGACTGACGATGACAGCGTGTTGGTGACCATTATTACCGACGGCGAGGAGAACAGCAGCGAGGAATATAGCGGCAAGGCCATTGCCACTATTATTGACGAACTGAAGAAGAAAGGCTGGATGTTCACCTACATCGGAGCAAATCAAGATGCCGTCAGCGTGGCCATGACCATCAACATCACCAATGCCATGAACTTCGTCCAGGATGATGAAGGTACCAAGGCAATGTTTGAGAAGGAACGAAGAAGCCGTGAAAGATATTTCAAGGCGAACGCCGCATACTGTGAGATGGCCTCACCGATGATGGCACGTGAAGCGAGAATCGCCATGGCCTGCGACAGCAGCTATTTCGATGAGCCGAAGAAGAAAAGCGGCAAAAAGGACAAGAAAGCATGAAGCAAAAGATCTACAATCTGCTGATGGTAACCCACCGGGGCCTGCTGGAGAACACCTACCAGCAGGTCTTCTTCAGCGATTCCGGGCTGTCAGCGGTAAAGACTTTCGATGACTACCTGACGGACTTCTACCTGTATCTGTATGAGGCTAAGCCCAAGTATGTCATTGATGACATCAAGGGTTACTATCTCCAGCAGATAAAGGATGAGAAGGCAACCCCGGCATGGTTGCGCCAGACCTTCAAACGCTTCCTTCTGGAGGAGAACAGAATCCTCACAGAGATGCGGGACGCTTTGGCAGAGTACCGCAGACAACTCGCATCTGCCGGAAGCGGCAGGCAGCTGGACATCACACTGATGCATGTCGGTTTCTCTATTGCATGGTTCGATCAGCACGAATCCAGTGAGGACCGATATCTGTTCTTCAGGAGTGCATACAAGCATTTCATGGGATTCTACGCATGGCCGGATGACGATTTGGATGACAGGGACGTAGCGAATATCCTCGGTATCAATCCGGGAGCTTTGCGCACCAGGACATCAAGACTGTGCGCAAAGGTCAAGCGTTTGGTCGGCGAGCTCAATGATGCCCTTATCGCCTCATTGAACAGGCAGTCGCTTGACATTGCAAAGGAAATCTATGCCGAGGACGAGCCGGATATGGAGGCCATCTTGGAGAGGCTGCTCGACAAGGCTGAGCGTGAGCTCGATCAGTATGATCAGGTAGTGAAGCTGCGTAAGGAGAAACGGAATTCTATCAGGACATTCGAGAGACTGGAGTCCACATGCATGGCGGAAATGAGCATGCCATGCTCATGCTTCGAAATGGACGAAAGAAACTGCATGCCGGAAATGAGCAACCGCGTAGTCCGTATGTTCAAAGAACTTATAGGAGTGTAATTCAAAGTAATATCTTAGGCATACTCAAGAACCGACACGAGCAAGGCTTCGTCCATTAGCAACGCTCCCGACTAGTTCGCAGCCGGGAGTTCTTTTATTGCTTAATCATCCTCACCAACGGGCCCGGGAACGAATAGAATATCTTTGGATACCTGGATACAATAGGCGACATCCCTGAACCGGCTTGGCTGTGGTACCAGGATGCCGGAGGAGACGAGTGCCTTGACGTCTCTTTCGGCTGTATCTACCGACACCGAAGCCAGTTTTGCCCAATTCTTCACCTTCAACTTTCCTGCGTAGCCGTCAAGATAGGTGTTCAGAACCTGCTTCTGACGGTCACTGATAACATCCTGAGAATGATTCTGCCAGAAGATGGCTTTGTTCAGGATGGGGATTGAATAGAGCATCTAATGTATCTTATCGGATTTCATCAGTCTGCCAGATGCACTTTATCGGAATTCGGACAGCCGTTTTCTGCATTTTATCGGAATTTATAAATTTTTACTACCTTTGTATCAACAATATAGGCAAAACATATGATTGAAGAAAAACTCATTCTGCAAGTCCTTGCAGAACAAAGAGATGAAATATCGGAGTATAACCCTTCGGAGTGGGTGTCCCGCAGGGAGGAATCGCTGTTCGAGTTTGAAAGCAGCATGGCCCAGGTGGTTATAGGCGTGCGGCGTAGCGGAAAGTCAACACTCTGTCACAAAGTGCTGCTGGAGCATGGAATCCGATACGGTTACGTCAACCTTGACGACGATCGACTCCTCGGGATAAAAGCGGAGGATCTGAACACTGTCCTATCGTGCGTATATCAACTTTACGGGACGGATATTCCCTACCTCTTTCTGGACGAGATTCAGGACGTGGACGGGTGGCACCTCTTCGTAAATCGGCTTCTCAGGAGCAAAATGAAGATATTCGTGACTGGCAGCAACGCAAAACTCCTCAGCAGCGAACTGGCCACGCACCTAACCGGCAGATACAATGAAATCCGACTCTTCCCGTTCTCATTCGCTGAGTATTGCACATTCCATCAGATAGACACTGCCGGCATTTCTACAAAGGCAGAAGCATCCCGCAAGAGCGCCTTCATGGACTACATCGAAACAGGAGGTTTCCCCGAACTTCAGCGTATTAGGAACAAGCGTGGGTATATCGAGAGCCTCATCGGCGCTATCTTGGAGAAAGACATCAAACGCCGCTTCAAAATCCGTAATGTCGAGGCCCTCAGAAAGATTGCCAATCATTTGATCAACAACTCCTGCCAGGAAATTAACTACGACGACATGTCCGGAATCCTCGGTATCAATGACAAGACCTGCAAAAAATACGCAGACTTTCTCCGTCAGGCATTCCTCATCCAAATTCTCACCAAGCACTCCTTTAAAAGTAAGAATCGTATCAGAAATTCTAAAGCATATATCATAGACCCGGGATTCCAGAACAACCGAGAGAACTCGATGGCTGGAGAGAACATAGGCTGGAGATTGGAAAATGTGATATACATCGAACTTCTCCGACGCTGCGCATATGATTTCCGTGATGTTTACTACTACAAAGCCAATCCAAGGGCAAAGGAAGTGGACTTCGTTGTCTGCGACAAAGATAGGGCTCTTGAGCTCATTCAAGTAGCCTACGAAATCGACACTCAGAAATCATTCAACCGTGAAACCTCGGCCCTCGTTCAAGCGACAGGACCACTTCACTGCGACAAACTCACCTTGATTGCGTTCTCCCCTACAAGAGACATCGAAATCGATGGCAAAACCATCCACATTATCTCTGCTGTCGAATGGCTCTTATCTTAGACAACTTGTAGTTGCTTTTAAGCTCTCAACAAGTTAAGCGTTGTGCGTCGGTAAATAAAAGCCAGTAGTAAATGAATAGAATAAAAGAAGAACAGCGAGTCGTGGGGCAGATGATACGTCTGTACTGCAGGAATAAGGAGGGCAACAAGGAGTTATGTCCTTCTTGTAAAGAATTGCTACAGTACGCTACTGCAAGACTGGAACACTGCAAGTTCGGCGAGAACAAGCCAACTTGCAAGAAATGTCCCATCCATTGCTATAGCCCTCAGATGAGAGAACGAATACGTAAAGTGATGCGCTGGGCAGGTCCGAGAATGATTTGGTATCACCCGGTTGCTGCCATTAAGCATATCATAAGAGGCTGATGTACCAATATATTAATCTTTAGATAATTTTATGCGTATAATAGGAAACTTACTTTGGTGGATCTTCGGAGGTCTCGAAGCTGCCCTCGGTTATTTCACTGGAAGTCTGGCTCTTGCATGTACTATCATCGGCATTCCCTTTGCGATACAGACATTCAAGATTGGTCTGCTCAGTCTATGGCCTTTTGGTTCTACAGTAAGAGAATCAAATAGCCCAACAGGTTGCATTCGCATTCCGCTGAATTTACTCTGGCTGATTTTCGGAGGATTGTGGGCGTGCCTTATGCATCTGCTCTTCGGCCTTCTCTTATGTATCACCATCATCGGCATTCCTTGGGGCAAACAGCATTTCAAGATGGCCGGGCTTTCGCTCGCACCATTCGGCAAGGATGTTGAGTTGGGATTTTAAAGTGATACAGATTGCGCTGATGGCGTATTTACACATGAATTAAGTAACGAAGAATTTCATCGAAATGATGGAAACAGAAAGAATTTTACTTCGCCCTTGGCAGGAATCAGATGCAGAGGCGCTCTTCAAGTATGCCTCGGACCCCGATGTAGGACCGCGCGCAGGATGGCCGGCACATAAGTCAGTAGAAGAAAGTCTGGAGATTATCCGCACATTCTTCAATAATGACACGACATGGGCGATTGTCTTGAAAGAAACAGGCGAGCCTGTAGGCTGCATCGGCTTCTACACCCATGCAACCAGCAACATCCCTATCGGAGACAACGACTGCGAGGTGGGTTACTGGGTAGGAAAGCCTTATTGGAACAGGGGAATCTGCACCGAAGCCTTGAAATTGATGCTTGACTACTGCATCCGCGAGAAGCATTTCGAAAACATCTGGGCAGATCATTTCACCGGCAACCCTGCATCAGGAAAGGTCATGGAGAAATGCGGTTTCTCAGACACCGGCCTATTGAACAGATGCAGCCAGCTTGTGGGTGGCGACAAGGATATGGTTAAAGTGTTTAAGTACAATTCCCTCACCCGGATGATGACTCGATAGAAAGAGCCATTCTCACGAATATGGTTGGGTTGGTCGCTGCTCAATACTCCCCAAAATCTCTATGGCAGGGTGTCTTGCCAATGCAATCGCACTCCTGAGGAATCTTACCAGAAGATTTTCGCGCATCAGAAAGAAATCCTGATTGATGCTTCGGATAGACATATCATTGAAATGATGAAAGACAAGAATAGAGCCGCCAATCAGGTATTGGCAGATATGATGTTTTTCGACTACCTCAAAGGGAAAGTCGGTGAACGGAAGACAAAGACCGGTGCCTACTACGACCTGTTGTAGAAAGCAACGGCAGGTTTTATCGCTCCCTTTTTGAAGAACCACGAGTATGTGTTGCAGGCTGACCAGTGTCATGTGACCGTTTCAGGCCTTGCGATGGAATGGCACTGGCACAGGGCTACCGTCAGGGCGTTCCTTGACAAGCTGGAGGAGATGGGATATATTCGTCGGACAAGGTTCGCAAAGAGTGTGGTCATTACCGTGACTTTTGTGTCATTCTCCAGTGGCGAAACTCCTGCCTTTGGTAGCATATTCCATTTCAAACTCCTCCAAGTCTTCCTTGATGCGTTCACGGAAGCACTCTTCGCTATCATCGCCACTCATAGTTCCATGGTAATTTGAAAAAAATTAACTGCTTCAGATTTGAATAAGATTTCCGAGGTCAGATTTTCTTCCGAAGAAGGAGCGTAGCCGTAGCTACGTGACTGATAAGGAAGGGAATATGAACCGGAAAGATATTCATAAGATGATGAAGGTTATTTTTTGAAGATTACTAAATTTAGTCAATTCATTTCATCAACTCAACAACATTTTCCGGCAACATCGCATTTCCTACATCATCTTTCGGTGCATTCTTAAGAAATAAGACCGGGAGAATCTTGTAATTCCTGGCAAATGGCAGCAGGTTGGCTTTACGGAGAAGCTCGGCTGTAAGTTGTTTACCATTCTCTTGATTTGTCCATTTACATTCTCCAACCAGCAGATACTTTTCATCAAGCGATTCGGCCATTACGTCAAATTCCACTTGCTCAGGCTTCTTATCCTCATTGAGAACAGCACCCCACCAGCGTTTTGCCTTACCGTAAACAATTCCATTGACCATATTTCCCGATGCAGCATCCCTGCATAGTTTTTCCCAATGCATACTCACATACTCCGAGAAATGGGCTGCCAATGCCTGTTCTAATGGCAAACTACGACCAAGCTCGATGAACGAACGGTTAGGCACGACAAACTGATAGTAGAATGCCATAAAAGGGTCTGCAATCCTATATAGGCTCTTTTTTGCATTCTTCTCGTCAATTCCGAACGGAACATCTTTTTCTAAAAATCCGAGGTCTATAAGTTTCTTCAATGGACGTGACAGATTGGTTGCAGGCTCATTACATCTGGCAGCAATTTCAGAAAGACGATTTGCACCGGATCCGATATAGGACATGATTGTAGAAATCTTGACAATATCCTTCACATCATCTTGAAACAGTTTTATCGGCTCCTCGTAAAGAGTGCCATTTACAGAAAGGACATTGTGCCACAACGCTTCGGAAAGTGAGCTTCTATTTTCTCGCAGCTCCCAGTAACGAGGCACACCGCCCCATACGGCATACTCTTCAACGGCACCCACAGCGTCAAGGTTCAAAGCCTCCTGAATATACGGCAAGCGTATCGGCGTAAGTCTCATAATCTCATCAGCACGCCCATATAGAGGTGCAGTAGAATCAAGGAACAACCCATACATCATATTTTGCGATGAACCACAAAGTACAAGATTATACTTCAACTGCTTCTCATCAACAAGTTTCTGCAACACTGACGGAAGTTCCGGGGATTGTTCCACCAGATACGGAAATTCATCCAGGCATAGCGTGAAACGCTTGTCTGTGCGATAATTGACCGCACGAAACAGAGACTCCCAATCCGGATAAGTCAACTTATCAAAATCAGGAAATACTTGTGCTACTACCTTTGCAAGTAAAGTCCTTTGGTGCTGTCCTTCCGAACGGTCGGCAAGGAAATATACATCACTGTCCGACAACACCCTTTTGATAAGTGTTGACTTACCCAACCGTCTACGACCGTACACTACGACCAACGAGGACTTCTCTCTTGAAAGAGCATCCCTCAGTCGTGCTGTTTCTTCTATTCTGTCAACGAAGTTCATATTATGTTTTTATTATGCTATGCAAACATAATGTTTTTACAGCATAACGCAAAATTTTGAGCCAAGTATTTTCTGCATGGCAAAAGAATTTAATGTAAAATGATGTGTGATTGGGATTTATTTGTTAGTTTTGCATTGTTTTTGAGACAGTATAAACATTAACGATGCAAAGAAACAGAATGAACATATTACCAACAACCACAATTCTGAGCAATAAACGCACAGAATCCGTGTCGAGTGTTCATGTTTCACGCATTGAACCTCGTAGAGTAAGAAGTTGCCAAATGGGGCGACATTGACAAACTCGATAATGGTGCCTGGTATGAAATCTTCACGCCTGACGAAATAGAGGCAGAATATTTAGCATCCGATGCATACAAAGCATTTCAAGATGCACAAAAATGGATGCAGACAAAATGCAAAGACCAGTCTGCTTATGAGCACAACTTGCTTGTCAATGGGGTCAGAAATGGCCGATGGCCGCATTTCAAAAAAGCACTCTTTCGACATACAGATATTAAGAATCTCCAAAAGTTTTGTACTTTTGTCAAAATCATACAATTGCGGTGACAAAACCGTTCAATTTCCGGTGGCAATATACAAGCTACATATTAGATTTCCCTCATGATTGATAATTTTATGAAAATTATTGGAGCAATATTATCAATAGCGTTAATATGCTCATGTAATTCTGGACCAGATATAAAAACCGGAATGGAGTTGCCTGCAAATTTTACTTATCGATACGATAAAAATAGTGGAGTGACACATATTCAGTTGAATGCTGAGATTGACAGTATTTTCTTAAATGCTTTGCTTGACACAGGTTGTCCCGGATTGGTGGTTGATAAAAGAATCGCGTCAAAGTTCCCGAAACTTGACTCAATACGTCTTTCTGGTGGCATGACAGTAGAAGATGTGTTTTATTCATACTCAAAAAGAAAAGTCAGATGGAAACTGTTTCACGATAGTATTGATGTTTGTTTCGCTGGAGATACCATTAGATATGATAAGTTTTTTGTGGCAGATTTGCAAAAAGAATATGGTGTTGACGTAATTATTAATATTCCGGATTCTGACACTCATATATGGTATTTCGATTTTGAGAATTGCCGTCTTGATCTAAAAGACGGATATAAAGAACTTATATGCGCTGAAAACTTTGACCTGACAGCAGATGTCTATTACAATGATGGGTATTTATGTCTTAAAGGTTTTCCTTTTGTTTTTCGTGGAAATGATGATGTCACTTTGTCACAATGTTTTGATTTACTAATAGATACGGGAACATATGGTATTTCTCTGGCAATGATAGATAATCCAGAAAACCACAAGGAAGAAAAATCATTTTTTGAAAATAATTCTATTCTTCATTACGAAGAAATAACATCCACCAAAACATATCATATTACAGATTCCGGGATAGTGAAAGACACACTTGTAGTCTCTCTTATAACATCAGATTATGGGTTTGATGAAGTTGTTACTGGTCTAGGATTATTATCTAAATTCAACATCATCTTCGATTTAAATGGACGTAAGGCATATTTCAAAAAAAACAGTGTAGAGGAGGATTTTTATGAATACGTCCAGAACCATGGGGCATCTTATTCCGGCATAAATATGATACCTTTCAAAAACGACTCGGCAGCAGTTGCCATTGATGTCGGTCGCGATATGCCAAGCTACAAAGCGGGTCTGCGCAATTATGATATCGTGACGCATTTAGGTGAAAATCGATTCACAGACTCATATGCCAGTAGATATTTCTATGAGCATAAAGACAGTTTGATGCGACTTGGAATAGAGCGATTCGGAGAAAAAATGAATATCGAGTTCTTTTGGAAATTCGAATAATGTTTTCATTAATTTTGAATGAATTGTACGAATCAAAACGTGAAGAATATGAAGCAAATCAACACGGCATACCTGACCTAACATATACGCAATGTGATAGACCGCCTCGGGGACAAATGGTCTCTTCTGGTCCTATACCATATTCATAAAAACGGAACCCTTCGATTTGGCCATATATACAAAGAAATGACAGCTGTATCACAGAAGATGCTGTCCGCAACCCTGAAAAACCTTGAACGGGACAATCTCATCAAACGCAAGGCCTATCCGGAAGTCCCGCCCCGCGTAGAATACTCCCTCACCCCTACAGGCGAATCCATGATGCCCCACATCTAAGCTCTCGTAAACGGGGCCGTGGAGCATTTTCAAGATGTCACCGGCGGAAAAGTACTGATATAAAAGCGGTGGGGCTCGTCTTCCATTCCGGAAGTCGCGCAGACTCTCGTGTCTGCGCTCCGACAAACGCCCGGCAAGCCAATGAACGACTTTCCCTATGGGCAGAGCGGTACCGGAAGATTGTCATTCCGCCTCAGCAGAATTTTGCTATTAGATTCGATTTTTCGTATCTTAGCACAAACCAATTGATAATTAACGATATAATGCTTAGACATAATAGTATTTTTCCAATTCTCATCATTGTCGCTTTAGCCAGCTGTAATCAGTATAATCGCATCTTGGAAGAGGTGTACGATAACGACCAGGCTGCACGTGAGTGGACCAAAGGGATGTCTTCACTGTCGGCCGACGAGATTGTGAACTATTCGACTGAAATGGAACTGGCAGATTCCCTGAATCAGGCGATTGTATTCGGGATATTGGACAAAGAAGGATGGCCTTCACATCTATCCGACAAGGCCAACCAGGCCATCTGGATTGTTATTGACCATTCCGACCTTGCCTGCCGGAGCAAGTATCTTGCTCTTGTGAAAGAAAAGGCTGAGCAAGGCATCTTAGATAAAACGAGCTATGCCATTCTGAATGACAGAGTTCTGATGGAAGAGGGAAAGCATCAGATATATGGTACCCAGATTAAGATGGCTGCAACAATCGTGGATGATAAAATCACAATGCAGTTATGTCTATGGCCGGTGGAAAATCCTGAAAATCTTGATAGTCTGAGAAGCACAGTGGGATTATCTCCCATCGAAGAATACCTGAAGGCCAGCAGCGAGTCTATAGGTCAGGAGATAGTTTGGGACAGGGAGAAAACTGTAACAGACTTTGATTAGACGCCGTATTCGAATTTTACTGCAATATAGAAGTCTGGCATTTAGTGCTGGACTTAGTTATTTTCATAAATCGTCACTTGCTCACTTCCCTTACGGTCAGTCGGCAACCTTCCATTGCCACCCACAGGCGAGATGCAAGCAGATCCTCAAACTCTCGCTGAAAATCAATCATATAATAAAATAACGGTACAACTATACAGTGATAAAAAACTAATTCTTAATCTGAGATTGAATTGATGCCATCGCATCATTATAATTGGTTTCGACAGCTCCGGATTTCAAGATGCCAGTCTCAAATAAGCGCAAAAGAAAATCATTATATGATTCGTCGTGATTCCTGCCGGTCAAATATGTATATATTATTGGAGCCAATACAAGACTGCCATCAACGTATTGAGAGAATTCATCATAAACATTTTGAGGGTCACGTATTCCTAACCGATTGGAGATATACACCTCTGCCGCTACAACAAAAGCCTCGTTTCGACCTTCCCCGTGTTTTTGAGCTATCGATTCTTTGCTGCGATAAAAAGCATCACTATCAAGTTCTCCCAATTTTGCCATCAGTTCAGGTGAAAGATAAAGATTATGCAGGTTCTCGTGAATATATATATTCATGAAATTTAATCTCAACTGCTTTTCGATTTCCGGGTCAAGAATTAGCGGAGTGCAGCAAAAAGATTCATCAGAAAGATTGAAAGCATTATCAATATCCAAAACGTATATCTTGGATTGCGTATCAGGTAGAGCTTGTGGAAAGAAAAAATGCGTAAGACTGTCGTTTATTGCTTCCAGCAAATCGTGATTCAAACTATAATTGTCAATATGGGACTTCAATGTGGGATAGATTGTTTCATTCCAATACTCCGAGTATCCGCTATCGACTAATCGCTGCATGACATAAGCCAGTTGAGGCTGAACAGACAGGATGCCATTTGCCCACTTAATATCACAAGCCAAACTATCCAGATGCTGAATTGTGAAAAGGCATTTAGAAATATCATCTTTATCTCCGCCTATTTCAGAATAAAGATTACAAAGTTTAGATGCAGAGCAATTTGAATTAATCTCTGCAACATTTGCGATAAAGTCAGGATCCACACATAGTTCAGCAAACCGCGAATCATCTTTGAGATGGTCTATATACTGAGGCGAACACAATAAGTCAAAACATTTAGAGGTGTTGAATACCTCGCCGAAAGAATTAACTCCCGGAAGTAAAACGAATAGTATAAAGAATATATAAATCCTTGTTTTAGACATTGCAATATCTTTTATTTTCATGTGCAAATATAGATAAAACATGCGTTCATTCGAGTGCTCCGGGGTCGAGTAGATATATTCTCGCTTGACGGACTGCCAGCTCCGATACTACACAAGGCACGGTACTCCTTCCGCCCCTTTTACCCCAGCACCACGTCAAGCACCATCATCAGAGCGAATCCGAGGGCAAATCCTATGGTGCCAATATTTGAATGCTTTCCCTGGGAATAATCCGGAATCAGTTCCTCCACCACCACATACAGCATTGCACCGGCAGCGAAAGCCAGCATGTACGGCATAATTCCCAGAATGGAAGTAGCCAGAAGAAGGACCAAAGCACCACCAACGGGTTCCACTATTCCACTCAATGCTCCAATGCCAAAAGCTCTCCAGCGACCGTTTCCTTCAGCCCTCAGAGGCATCGAAATAATAGCACCTTCAGGAACATTCTGAATGGCGATACCCAAAGACAGCGCCATAGCTCCGGCAATATTAAAATCTGCAGCCAATGCGCCTGCAATAGCTACGCCTACCGCCATACCTTCCGGGAAGTTGTGGATCGTCACGGCCATGACCAGTTTCGACGTACGGGACAAGCGGCTCTTCGGTCCCTCCGTGCTGCCGGACGGGTGAATATGCGGGGTGATGTAATCAATGAGCAGCAGGAACGCGAATCCGGCCAGCAGGCCAATTGTCGGCGGTACGACTGCAGTTGCTCCCTCCCCCATCTCAATAGCCGGAATAATCAGCGACCACACGGACGCCGCCACCATCACCCCGGAAGCGAACCCAAGGAGCACTTTCTGCAGCATCACCGGCATATCCCGCTTCATAAAGAACACGAACGCCGAGCCCAGGACGGTTCCCAGGAACGGTATCATCAACGCAGCAAGTACAGGGTTCATTTTTTCATCTTTTTTCTCAACGCCTCATAGTATTCGTGACGCTTGGGATTCTCCGGGAACCACCCTTTGACAACTCTCTCTTCCTGCTGATGCATTTCGAGAATGCCCCAGAAGCAAGAGAAGGCGAAGCCTCCGAGAATGGTAGAAACAGTCTGATTGGGAACAAACAAAGAGGAGACCGCCACCAAAAGGCCCACAAACAGCCAGATCCACCAACTCCTCTTGCCCATATAATACTCCATCTTGATAACCGCCGGATGGCAGATACCGATGCTAAAAAATACGGCAGCGCCGACTATGATTCCACTAAAGTGCATTTACAATAAGGTTTTATCTCTGATTCTGCTCCCCTGAGCATTGCCTCAGGTCTGCAATAGACAACCGGAACAACAAGAATCTTTTCCACAGGTGCGAAGTTAAAAAATAATCCATAAGCACGCAATAGTTGTTTATCAAATGCCCGGTAGCAATATCACACCCCAACATGCAATACAACGAAGACAAGCGGATAAAGATTAATGTTCCATTCCTATGAGACTAAAAAGTCTTGATAGACTTAGAGGTCACCCTCTTTTAAGTCTAATCACCTCCGAGCGGGGGCCCTTTCGCGCACTGAAGATGCGTCCGGTGCGGCAGGAGGCTGTCCACAGTCTGTGGAGTCGGCTGTTCTGCGGGCCTTTGAAGATGCATCGCGTACCAGAGAAGGCTGTTTTGGGCACAGAATATCTCTTCCGTACCGTAGAAGCCTGTTTTTGCGCACCGAAGCCTTCTGAAAATGCGTCGCGTACCCCAGGAAGCCTTTTTGAGCACGGCACGCATATTCCGTACCATAGGTGGCCCTCTCCGGTACCGAATGCCAACCACCCAACCACCCAACCACCACAGCACACCCAGCACACCCAGCACACCCAGCACTCCGGTACCGAATGTCAGACACAGAGGCAAGTTGCCGCCGCAGCGGAGCCTGACGTACATTTTAGTCGACCTCGTATATCGACAGCAGCATCGGCACTATTCATGAAATAATTGCTATTTTTGCGTGGCAAAAACGCAGGCCCAAGAACACGAAAATTAATTATTATTTATAAATGAACAAAACATTCGGATTTCTGCTCATTGCAGCAATGCTGAGCACAACAGGAGCACAAGCTGCCGACCGTCACGACTTTATGAATCATATCTATGACTACATAGAGAACCCTGACATTTTTGAACTCAACCAGGAAGAAGGTCGCGCATACTACATCCCGCAACACCACAAACTGCTCAACGGGCAGTGGAAATTCATGTTTGCAAACACCCCCGAAGGCATCCCGACAAATTTCTATGAAGTGGGGTTCGCCGACAAGAAATGGGCGGACATCGATGTGCCGTCCAACTGGGAAATGCGCGGATTCGGGGATGCTATGTTTCGCAACGTAAGCGCCCCGTTCAAAGCCAATCCTCCATACGTTCCGCACGACTACAATCCTACGGGAGCCTATCGCACCACGTTCACCGTCCCTGCGGAATGGAGCGGAGAAGAGGTTTTCCTGCGCTTCGAAAAGGTAGCCTCCGCATCCTTCCTATGGGTCAACGGCCATGAAGTGGGTTACAACGAGGGTGCACAGGAACCGGCCGAATACAACATAACCCCCTACCTCAAGAAAGGCAGGAACCAGCTTTCGGTGCTGGTCATCAAGTACAGTGACGGCTACTACCTCGAAGGACAGGATTACTGGCGCCTGGCAGGCATCTTCGACGATGTATATCTATATGCCGCTCCCAAGACGCGCCTGTTCGACTGGTATGTGGTGACTGACCTCGACAAGGATTATCGCGATGCCGACCTCCGTATCACAGCCACCGTCCGCAAATACGAAGGCGCCACGCAGACCAAGGGCCTTTCAGTAAAGGCCAGCCTTCTCGATGCAAACGGCAAAGAAACGGCTTCATTCCGCAGCGAAACCGGAAATATCACCGGCGAGACTCTCGACCTTAAGCTCACCGAACACATCGCAAACCCGCTCAAATGGACTGCCGAGACCCCGAATCTATACACCCTTCATCTATCATTGCTTGATGCCGAAGGCAATGTCATTGACCGGACTACCCAGGATGTGGGATTCAAAGAGACAGAAATAATTGACAACGTATTCTATCTCAACGGCAAGAAGATCAAGGTCAACGCCCAATGCTCACACATGCAGGATCCCGACAACGGACACTGCGTGGATGACGAGCTTATCAAAAAGGACATGACCATCCTCAAGCAGTTTGGCTTCAACGCCGTTCGCACCAGCCACTACCCTCCGGTACCGCGCTACCTGCAGTATGCCGCCCGCTACGGACTCTACATCATCGATGAAGCAGGCGTAGAGGCACATGCGACCGAATATGTCAGCTCCGACAAACGCTTCACACCAATGTATAAGGAGCGTGTGCGCCGCATGGTACTGCGCGACCGCAACCAGCCTGCCGTACTTTTCTGGAGCGCAGGCAACGAGAGCGGTGAGGGTCCCAACATTGGAGAAGTCATACGCGAGGGTCGCTGCTATGACGACACGCGCTGGTGGATGTATGGAGGCAATGCTTACAGCAATCCCGCCGAAGAGATCATCGGCCCACGCTATCCTACCCCGTTGGCGCTTGACCTCAAGGTCGGACACCATCTCGATGGAGACACGCGTCCGTCGTTCATGGATGAATATATCAGTGTAGCGGGCAACGGCGGCGGATTCTTCGACGAGATGTGGCGTGCTATCTACCAGTACGACCGCACCATGGGTGGAGCCGTATGGGACTTTGTGTCCCCGGGACTGACAGCAACCGAACGCAGGCTGCACGACCTCTCTCCACACCACACAATGGCACATTTGATGGGCAATGCCCACTTGGTAAAGATAGACAAAAAGAATCATGTACTCGACCTGAACGGTCACGATCAGTGGGTGGAAGTCTATCGTTCGAAAGAGCTCGACCTCCAAGGGGACGCCCTTACCATCGCATTCGATGTCTTCCCGCGTGAATTGGTAAGCTCATGCGGCTCATTCATCACCAAAGGCTCATGGCAGTTCGGCGTACAACAGGCCGGCAAGGACAAACTCACTTTCTATATCCACACCGACAGGGCTCCCGCTTCTGCTCGTCCCAAAAACCATAAATACACTATTGAAGGAGAATTGCCTTCCGATTGGGAATTGCACTGGCACCATGTTGAGGCTCAATACGATGGCAACAAGATGACCCTCAGCATCGACAACAGGATTATAGCAGAGGGAGAGGCCGCCGGACGTCTTGTCAATGCCCCGTTCCCGGTCAATGTGGGCCGCAATGCGGAAACGCACGGACAGGATACCGACGTGCATATATGCGACGCAAGGATGGACAACGTATGCATATTCGACAAGGCACTGTCCGCAGAAGAACAAACAGCGGAGAATGCACTCCTGTACCTCGATTTTGAGGAAGAGACCCAAGGCGGAAAATACTTCACCTACGGCATCGGAGCCCGCACCTATGGCACAATATGGCCCGACCGCACCATCCAGCCGGAAATCTGGCAGATGAAAAAAAGCGCACAACCAATCGTCTGCACGCTTGTCAACGCTGACAGACAAACTGTAGAAGTCTGGAACAGCAGCGCTTTCCTGGGTACGGATTATTACACTACCACATGGCAACTTTACGAAGACGGCAATGTGATAGAGCAAGGCTCGCTGCCGCTCGACATTGCACCCCAGACACGTCAAATCGTCCGAGTGCCATTCACGCGTCCTCAAATCAAAACGGGCAGAGAATATCGCCTGAAGATAAGCACCTGCCTCAAAAACGACGAAATCTGGGCAAAAGCCGGTCACGAGGTGGCCTGGGATCAGATTGAACTTCCATGGAGAATCACAGAGGCGGCTTCGGACAAAGCCATAGGTAAGGTAGAACTCAAGCAAGACTCGGATGGCATATATGTCACCGGCGACGGATTTGCCTACACCTTCGCCTCCGACGGACAGCTGAGAAGCATCACGGTGAACGGCGAGGAAATGCTCAAGGAGCCTCTGCGTCTGAACATCTGGAGGGCTCCAATAGCGGCGGAGGTAGATGGATGGGACAGCTGGAATATACCATACACCAAACGCAACGAATGGAATGGCAATCAGATAGCCAACGAATGGTACAGCAACAAGCTCGACACGACCACTCGTATTCCAATATCCTGCCGCGCCTACGAATCTGACGGACAGGCATATATCGAGGTCCGTTGCTTCACGCAGTACGGAGAGATAGAGACCAGGGCTCTGGATGCCTATATATTTGGTACCCGCTATGTGGGCATGGAAGAGGTTTACAACTTCCGCATCAACGGTGACGGAAGCATCCACCTGCACCACATCACCTCCCCTGAGAGCAGCCAGCCTTCACTCCTTGGCCGTATCGGTCTCACAATGACACTGAATGCCGATATGCAACAGGTTTCATATTATGGTCGTGGACCGGAGGAGAACTATCCGGACCGCAAGACCGGTTACCCGATTGGCGTTTACAGCACAACCGTTGAGGACATGTACGAGCCATACCTCATTCCTCAGGATCATGGTTTGAGATGCGACAACCGATGGGTCACCTTCCAAAACGAGGCAGGATACGGCATACGGATCAGCATGGACGAGCATTTCAACTTCAATGCATACCCGTTCAGCACGGACAACCTCACCCGCGCCGTTTACCAGTATCAGCTGCAACGCCAGGACGGCATTACGCTAAACCTTGATTATGCCACCACGGGCGTAGGATGCACCGCATGCTATGTATTGCCAGGTTATCAGGCCAAGGCCCAGCGTTACGAACGCGATATCACCATCCAGCTACTGCATTAATTGACAGCAGCCATATAAAAATGAGGTCGACTAATAGGTCGGCCTCTTTCTTTTGTAAAGTTCGAAGTTCCGCAGCGGCAGCAGCTTGCCACCCGCTTCAAAGCATCCACCGATTGCTCAACGTGCCCCCTGTAGCAACCGTCAAACTGGGCAACGCGTATCAGTTCGAGAAATTCGGTACCAGAAACAGCCTCCTACGGTACGGAATACGCATTCGGTGCTCAAAAAGGCTTCCTGGGGTACGCGACGCATTTTCAGAAGCATTCGGTGTAAAAAACAGGCTTCTACGGTACGGGAGAGATATTCGGTACCGGAAACGGCCTTCTGGTGTACCGAACGCATCTTAAAAGATCCACAGAACAGCCGACTCCACAGACTGTGGACAGCCTCCTGCCCACCGGACGCATCTTCAGTGCGCGAAACGGCCCCCGTTCGGAGGTGAGCAGACATAAAAAGAGGGTGTATTCCTTGGAAATGTCTTAGAATACACCCTCGTTTTTCATAGCGACTCTTTAGGAGTCTCAGCTGTTACACTCAGCGAAGCGAACTACTTGAACTTGCTTATATCAATAGCAACACCGATAGTCTTCTTATCATCATTCACCATGAGCGTCTTTCCGGTAAATTTCGCAGTGACAGTTTTTTCAAACTTACCGCTTGCGTTTTTCTCGAAAAGCCGGAACTCAATATCAGCATTGTTAAAGTTGTAGCCATTATAATAAAAAGCAACTCCATCCGCATCCGGGACTCCGCCCATGTAGCCCTTATTATTTGATGACACGTTGCTAAAAGTCGGACAAACGCTTGAAATATTAACAGCTATCGGTCCGACACAATAAGCATATTTCTCTGTCCCCGGTGTCGTAACATCCGCTGTCTGAAGAATATAGCTTTCCGCATCCGCTGAATTAAGGCCTTTCACTAAAACCTTGAGCGCAGTAGGTGTCCGCCAGTCCGATATGGTCGCTGTCAACTTATTGTCCGCATAGGCATAGTCTATGTTTTCACATCTAAAAAATAAAGGTCTGAAATACACATCTTCATAATTACAACTTTCCCCATGCGGACTAAACAACTGCGAAACCGAAGAGAAGGAAGGCGTATATTTGGACAGGTCATTAAAGCCTTCATACATGACAGAGAACTTGCCGTTTGGCTTGAGGCTCCGGCCGGCGGCGAGTTTGCCGGCAGTCCATTTCGACCCGTCATAGGTAATGACAAGATCCGGGGTCGGGTTGTTGACCTTCTCGGTGTTCCAGTCGTCGAACCACAGGTTGAGCTTGTCTCCGTCTGCCCAGCCGTTCTTCACGGCCTTGGTGTCTCCGTCAAACCCGGCGATGTCAAGATCAAGAATAATTGAGCCCTGAGGCGCTGGCACCAT